>Ga0114966_10000297_pt1 | contig 48157 bp, 36 predicted proteins | sample M_130207_XF_Meta_FD_87029 | JGI IMG/M metagenome (GOLD analysis project Ga0114966, IMG submission 87029) | Freshwater microbial communities from Lake Montjoie, Canada to study carbon cycling - M_130207_XF_MetaG | ecosystem: Environmental > Aquatic > Freshwater > Lake | place: Lake Montjoie... | reverse complement strand
GGTTCATGAAGAAATTACTGCTCATTGTTTTCGTGGGCTCCATTTTGTTCACAGCGGGATGTTCCCACTCTGGAAGTCGTGAATTCATTCCAGGTCAAGGTTGGAGACAAAACTGACCAACCCCTCAGGAAATAAATCAGGCCCCTGGGCGTTCAAATCCAGCGGCCTGATCCGTTAAATGGAGGGTTACTTCAACAAGGCCAGAGCGGCTTCGACCATTTTGTCGGCGGTCATGCCGTGTTTCTGATACAGCTCGTCGGCGAGGTAAGCAGACTGGCCAAATTCACCGTTAATTCCCAGCGACGTGATCCGATGAGCAATTCCCGCTCGGGAAAGTGCGTGCGACAGTTGCGCTCCCATGCCACCCACAATTTGATGATCCTCAATCGTGACCAACCGCCCGGACGCAGCTCTGACAGCGGCACCGATGGTTTCGACATCCACCTTGTTGACAAAGGGGGCATTGATCACCGTGGCTTGAATGCCTTGCGCGGCCAGTTTTTTTCCAGCCTCAATGGCTTTGCTGAGCAGTGGCCCGGAACCCACAAGGACGACGTCGGCTCCTTGTTGAATGACTTGGGCCTTACCCCACGGGTAGGTCGCCCCTTCCACCCAACTGAGAGGATAATTTTCGCGACCGACAAAAAAGATATAATTCTCAGGCTCGTGCCCTGTCCGACGGGCCTCAGCATATTGATGAAGTGCCTGATACATGAGCGACTCCGCCTCATCCGAACAGGACGGCGCAAGCACTGTCGTGTGAGGGATCGAACTCAGCGCGGCAAAATAAGTCGTCGCCTGATGGGAGGCACCGTCCGCAGCATCTTGAAATCCGACATGCGAGAACATCGCGACCACTCCCGACTGCGAAAGAGCCGCCATGGTGAGCGGCAGGTTGCCCTTGGTCACACCGAATTGACCGAATGTATCCACAATCGGAATGAAGCCGACTTTAGCTAACCCTGCCCCTGTGCTAATCATGTTCGATTCAGCGATACCGACCTCAATGAATCGTTCTGGGAACGTTTTTTGAAATGGACTAATCCCGGTTGATCCCTGCACATCCGAAGACACCGAAAACACAGGCAACCCATCGGTTGCCGCACGAATGGCACCCTTGGCAAGCCCTGCTTGAACCTTGTCCTTCTTGACGACCGGTGCGGAAGTCGATCCAACTGCGGCTGCGGCTTTCGCCTTCTTGGCTGACTCAGCATTCTCCCAATCTTGGCGCAAACTTATGGACCAGGCTTTGAACATTTCGGGTGTTTTTCCCTCGAAAATTTCGTCCACGAACTCAATAATCTTTTCACCGTTTGCCAGCGGAAACCCATGGCCACCGGCTGAATTCTCCATCGTCGATTTCACACCGTAACCTTTGATGGTTTTGATGATCAAGCAAACCGGTTGATTCGAGTTGGCGTTCGCTTCAGCGATGCCTTTTTCGATAGCGAGATAAACCTCCTGAAGATCGTGACCCTGCGGAACTCGAATTACCTTCCATCCGAGAGAATCCATCGCCGCGAACGTAGGTTGCATGCTGAACGAATCCTTCGTGATACGTCCCGAAAGTTTCGTGTCATTATCGGAAATAATCATCACGAACGGGTTGACCCGACCCTTGGCTGCCAACCCCGGAATCGCAGCAAACGATTCCTTGGCTTCGCCTTCCATCGACGCGCCATCGGAGACGATGCAAATTGTGGTTCGATCATTCTTGGCCACCCTGTCAGCAATGGCCAAGCCCTGAGCTTGAGGAAGGGAAGATCCCAACGGCCCGTTACTGAGCAACACACCTTCGGGATTCAGATGTGACTCACCATGACCCGTTAATTTGCTCTGGATACTCCGAAAACCTCTCAGGTCTTGAAAGGTCAATCCGGCAAAACCGTAATTGGCTTGAAGTGCATAAATACCATTTTCAGCGTGACCCGCATCGTTGACAAAATTAAACGCCTCAAACCAAGGTCGATCCTTGACCGAATACATGATAGAATGGACTGCTGACAACATTTCTGCGAACGCCGCAGGCCCACCCCAATGGCAAGCAGCACCCCCGTTCACCGCATGCACATCCATCAAAGCAACCAGTCCACGGGTAGCTTTGGGGCAACCTAACACCACCACTTGACCGGCTGCATTGTTTACCTGGGTCGCGTACTGGGGCGGGCGGATGGGTGTCGTCCCCAGCTTGCTCTTGAGCGCGAAAGGTGCCAGTGGTGGGGCGGTAATTTGCTGAGCAACTGAGGTATCTACGGCCATATTTTTAGTGAGTTTTACGATCGAATAACAAGGGGCGAATATTAGTCCGCCAGCACAAAAATGAAAGCAAGAAAATCAGACCACACAAGGTAAAATCTGGTCGGAGCTACGCTTGCCAAGCAGCGCTGGCGACTTTAGGATTGGGGCGGATTTAATTGATCCATAACCCAAGCTATGAAAATGTTTTTTGCCCTCCTCACCCTCGCTTCTGTTGCAATCGTCTGTTTTGCTGCCGATCTTCAAGGAAAAAAATCCGTTCTCCGCCACGTTGTAGCTTTCAAATATAAAACAAGCGCGACAGCCGATCAGATCAAGGCGGTGGAGAAGGCTTTTTCTGCCCTCCCCAGCAAGATTTCTGAAATTAAAGGTTTTGAATGGGGATTAAACAACAGCCCAGAGAATCGCAATAAAGGTTGCACTCACGGCTACATCTTGACGTTCACTTCGGAGAAGGATCGCGACGCTTATATTATTCATCCCGACCACAAAATCTTCGGCGGTCTAGTTGGTCCCTTGCTCGATGATGTGTTTGTGATCGATTTTTTAACTAAGGAGTAATTCCGTCTGTTCGACCGAACGACACGCGCAGCATGTTACTATCGCCCGAGGAGCTAGCGAGCCTCGTTGAGGTGCGCCACAACAGTCCGCATCAGCTCTTGGGAATGCACCCGTTGGGCGATGATTCAGGGCTGGTTGTGCGCGGCTTTTTTCCCGGGATCAAGTCCGTTGAGGTGCGCCCCCTTCATGACGCCACGCTTCCTCGATTTCAACTCGATCCGATCGCAGAGACAGGAGTTTTTGAGGGAGTGACTCAGGCAGCTCAACAGGTTTTTGCTTATGAATTGGTGATGACGCAGGGCGATGGAGGCACATGGCACGCTCGGGATGCTTACTCGTTTCTGCCATCCCTCAGTGAAACTGATCTGTTTCTTTTCGCACAGGGAAACGAACATCGGATTTACGATAAACTGGGTGGACACCTCCGCGTCATTGATGGCGTTTCGGGATGTACTTTTGGGGTTTGGGCTCCTAACGCACTCCGTGTGAGTGTGGTGGGTGAATTCAATCAGTGGGATGGGCGTCGTCACGCCATGCGTCTGCTGGGCGCGTCGGGGATTTGGGAGATTTTTATTCCCGATATTCGCGAAGGTGATCACTACAAGTTTGAGATTCTGATTAGCACAGGCAAAGTGGTGTTGAAGTCGGATCCTTTTGCCTCCTTCTGTGAGGCCGCTCCTAAAAACGCTTCCATCGTTTGGAATAACGAAAAGTTTATTTGGACCGACCAAGATTGGATGAAACGGCGGCGTGGGTTCGACGCGCTCCGTGCACCGGTAAGTGTGTACGAAATGCATCTCGGTTCGTGGAAAAAGAAAACGGCCACAGAATCCTTCAGCTACCGAGAACTCGCTAGACCCTTGGTGGATTACCTCCTACGCATGGGGTTTACACATGTCGAATTCATGCCGGTGGCTGAGCATGCTTTTTTCCCTTCGTGGGGTTATCAAGTCACTGGTTTTTACGCGCCTACTCACCGTTACGGCACACCGGACGATTTTCAGTTTCTCATCAATGCCCTGCACGAAGTGGGTCTCGGCGTGATTGTGGATTGGGTGCCCGCTCACTTCCCTCGCGACGAGTGGGCTTTGGCAAATTTCGACGGCACAGCACTGTTTGAACACGCCGACCCCCGCCGAGGAGTCCATCAGGATTGGGGAACATTGATCTTTAATTATGGTCGTCATGAGGTGAGGAATTTCCTGACATCCAACGCGCTTTTTTGGTGCGAACGGTTTCATATCGATGGTTTGCGGGTGGATGCAGTCGCTTCGATGCTCTATCTCGATTACTCACGCAAAGCGGGCGAATGGCTCCCCAATAAGTTTGGCGGACGGGAGAATCTCGAAGCCGTGGATTTTCTTCGCGAGATGAATATCCTCGTACAAAAGGCTTACCCCGGTGTAATGACCATCGCGGAGGAATCGACTTCGTGGCCTCGCGTGACCCAACCATCATCCCACGGCGGCCTCGGATTTCTCTTTAAATGGAACATGGGATGGATGCACGACACGTTGCATTATTTTCAGCGCGAGCCGATCCACCGCAAATATCATCAGAATGATTTAACGTTCGCGATGCTCTACCAAGGGCACGAGAACTTCATGTTGCCGCTCTCGCACGACGAGGTTGTCCACTGCAAAGGTTCGCTCCTCCGGCGGATGAAAGGTGACGAGTGGCAAAGGTTCGCCAATTTGCGCTGCCTACTCACCTATCAATGGGCATTTCCTGGGAAAAAATTACTGTTCATGGGTGGCGAAATCGCGCAAGGAATCGAATGGGATGCGAACGCCTCAGTGGATTGGGGATTGCTCGAGACGGGCCCTTATCACCTCGGGATCCAACGGATGATGGCTGATCTCAATCATCTTTACCGCAAACAACGCGGGTTCTGGGCTGCAGATTATGATCCAAACGGTTTCTATTGGATTGATTGCTCGGATCACGAGAATAGTATCATCGCTTTCGTCCGCCAAGCGGAGGGAGGTTCGGATCCGGTTGCCGTGATTTTTAATTTCACTCCCACTCCTCGTTATTCTTACCGCCTAGGTCTGCCGATTGCCGGCCGTTGGCGCGAGGTTTTCAATACCAATGCGGAACCTTATGGTGGCTCGAATCTTGGCAATTGCGGCTTGGTAGAAACCAGCCCAACCTCAAGCCACGGACATTCACAATCTGTCAGCCTCACACTTCCTCCACTCACGGCGTTGATGTTGGCGCCCGGGAACGAGGTCCAAAATGTTTAGTGTTTAGCTCGCGAAAATCTTATCCATTTTCTCGGATAACGAGCGCAACCCTTCCTTCGTATCTCCGCCGCCTTGTTCCGCGATTCCCCAACCGGAATACTTGATGTCCCCCAAGGCTTTCATGATGGAAGGCCAATCATTATCGCCTTCGAGAAATCCGACGGAAAAACCCTTCCAAAGGCCCTCGTTATCGCGGCGTTTACGGCTGAACTCCTTGATGTGCAGCTTCTGGATGCGCGGGCCAAGAATGCGGATCCATTGCTCCGGCCACCCGTAATTGATGACGTTGCCGACATCAAAATGCCAACCAACCCAAGGACTCTGAAACTCATCCACGTATCGGGCTGCTTCGAGTGGACTCAGGAGGAACTGGTTCCAGACGTTCTCAATCGCGATCTTGACCTTGAGCTCAGCGGCTAGAGGCAAGGCTTTTCGAATCTCCGCTTGCGACCGCGTGTAGGCTTCCGCGTAAGAAATTGTTTTATCCACGACCGCTGGGACAAACAGAACCGAGGACGCACCGTAACGGTGGGCATCGCGCAAGGTATGAAGCAACCCTTCAAGACCCACCTTGCGCACATCCTCGCTCGGCGATGAAAGCGGTTTTGCCCAGTGGGTATTGCAGCAAACGCTACAGATTTCCAAACCAGTGGCATCACGTGCCGCCAATACTTCGTCTTGATTCATGTGGCTCATGGGTTCCACACCCTCAAACCCCACTTCCTTGAGAATCTTAAACTTCTCCAGAGTGGTGCCCGGCACTCCCACCGTGGCAAACATAATCGCTTTGCGAATGCGCTTTGGAGCAGCCTCCGCCGCCACCGTTGACCGCCCCACCAGTGCGGCCGAGGAGGCGACCACAGCTGCAGTTTTTAGAAAATCTCGACGCGACGGATTGTTCATGGTCAGTTCGTTGATTTCAAAAATGGATCGAGCCGTTTTACAGGAACTTTGTCACACCCGGGATGGCCACTTTGGGCGTGCTCAGGGGCGTATTCCAATCCAAATTTGTCGGCCCGAGAACTTCCTGAGAGTTCATCGCCTGATCCCAAGTAATGATTTGTCCCGTATAGGCCGCCATACGACCCATGATCGCGAGCATCGTGCTGGACGCCATCCAAGTGCCATGGTTGATCGGTTTGCCGCTACGAATGGAGGCGAATAGTTCGTTATGCTCAACCTGGTACATATCAGGGCGATCCCCTTTGAATTTCCAAGGATTCTCGCCCTCGAGTTCTAAGGCGCCAAAAGCTTTAATTTTCCCGTAACCTTTCGTGCCTACATAATAGTCTGCGTTTTCCGAGGCGGTATTGGCCTGCTGCCTCGAGAAATGGAACCCGCGTTCACCCGTTGCATAATCGTAGACCACTTCAAAGTGATCAAAAATATGGCCGTCACCGGTGCGAGCCTGACGGCCACCGTGAGCCATACAACGGACAGGAGGCACGTCCTTCATCACCCAAGCCATCTTGTCGAGACTGTGCACCGCTTGTTCCACAATATGATCTCCCGAAAGCCAAGCGAAGTGGTACCAGTTTCTCAACTGATATTGCATGTCCGTCATTTCTGGTTTGCGCACCGGCACCCCTCCGACGGGACCCGTGTTATAGGTATTGTAAAGTGCCCGCACCTCACCAATCTGACCGTCGTGAATGCGCTGCATGATGGCTCGCTCGCCAAGATTGGACCGCCAACAAAAACCGGACCCAAGGGCAAGTCCCTTCCTTTTGGCTTCGGCCGCAGACTCCAACACAGAACGCAGACCGGGCGCATCAACCGCCATCGGCTTTTCGCAGAAGACATGTTTACCCGCTGCGATCGCTGCCTTGAGATGCGCAGGCCGAAAACCCGGAGGAGTCGTCAGAATCACGACATCCACTTCTTTGATCACCTTATGGAATGCGTCGAGACCGACAAAACAATGATCAGGAGTCACCTGAACTTGCTTCCCAACCGATTCTTGTAAGTTCTTAAGACTGCTCTGCAAACGATCCTCAAACGCGTCGCCCATTGCAGTAAGGATGACGTTCTTATCCGCAGCGAGTGCCTGACTGGCCGCACCACTGCCACGCCCGCCACAACCAATCAATCCGACTTTCAAAGTGTCACTGTTAACCGCAAATGCCTCTCGTTGAGAGAGCAGGTAGGGAGCTGCCACAGCCCCCATCACGACGGCAGAGGATTTGAGAAACTGTCGGCGCGAAGCGGAGTCGTTATCGTTCAAAGGTTTATTCATAAGTGATGTGCTGAGCGGTATTTCTCACATACTTAGTTTTCCGAGTGAATGACGTCAAGAATATAGGACGCAACTAATCGAACATTTCCATCCTCACATGAGGAGACGCGATTTTCACCTTTCGCATTTTCTAAGATCACGTTTACTTCAGGCATCCATGAAGCATTTTGCTACGATTACGGTAATCGGTCGGGACAAAACGGGCGTGATCGCTCGGGTGACGGGGTTTCTTTTCGCGCAAAGGGCGAACATTGAGGCGATGGAGGAGCAGGTCACACGCGGGCATTTCAGCATGACGATTCAGGCGTCCTGGAGTCATCGAGAGATGGATTCTGCCGCAGTAGAAACTGGGTTGGAGGAGTTAGGAAAGGCACTCAGGATGCAGATCAAGGCTCGTTTTACGGAGCCTCGAAAACGTCAACGAACCGCAATTTTCGTGACGCGGGAATCCCACTGTTTTGAAGGTCTGATTAAGGCGTTCAAGAGTCGCCAAATCAAAGCAGATGTCGCGGCTGTGATCTCAAATCACCGAGATTTGGAATCCTTGGCAACCAAGGCTGGTCTGAAATTTTTTTACGTCCCATGGGATGACCGCACCAAAGCTGAAGAATTGGTTCTGCAATTACTGGATGATCATGAGGTAGATTTTGTTATTCTTGCCCGATTCATGAAGATCCTTTCGGCCCATTTTGTTTGGCATTACAAAAACAAGATCATCAACATTCATCCCTCAATGCTACCTAGTTTTCCTGGAGCGCAAGCTTACCGCCAAGCTTATGAGCACGGCGTAAAGATCGCCGGTGTCACCGCGCATTTTGTGAGTATGCATCTCGATGAAGGTCCGATTATCGCGCAATCCAGTTTTGCGATCCGCCCGGGGATGGATCTCAAGCAAATCCTAGCTGCCGGTCAAAAGCTCGAAACACCCACGTTAATTCGAGCTATTCGATTGTATCTCAGCCAACGACTCGATGTCTATTGGGGTGTGGTGAAGGAGATCTAACTCCCGACGGCACTCAATGCGACATCCGAACCTGCCACACCTTCACCAGTTCTGGAAAGTGACAGTTCTGACAAAGGGCATTCGAATGATCACAGAAATCTCGGGTGATCTGGAGCAGACCTTGTTGCGCAGCGGCAGTGTGGAAAATTTTACTACTGGTGTGACCCATTAACCGTTGGCGGCCAAGTTTGAGGGTTGAATTGTCTTGGCCTGAAGGCCATGCGAAATAACGTTCTTCCGCCACGCGGCGCATCGAGGCGTTTTGGCCAGTAACCGCACGCATCCAAAGCCAAGGCAAAAAAACGTTCACAGCAAGATCCGTTGCACGCGCGGAGCCTAGCAACGGCTGAGGTGTGGCGAAACGCGGGGATCGCAACGTCCAGTGGAATTCCCAAAATTCATGCGCAGAAATCGCAAGCACTTCCTCCAGACTCTCAGCCAATGCCGAAACCGGAACTGAGCGGAGTAACCAATCCTCCAAACGTGCCATGAGCTTTCCATCCGCCAACCAACCGGCCCCGAGCGCAAGACGTCGAGCAGGCTGATTGGCGGGACGTATCCCAGCCATGCACCAACTCGCTCGAGGCAGCACCAACGGGCTCGCCGCATCGGCCTCACGCCACCACGCATCCCACAGCCGGCGCAAATGGAGGGAATCCGACCCAGCCTTAGTTTCGCGAGGCAGCAAATTCCCGAGGCCCAGCAGACGTGCCTCAAGAATCACGGAATCCGCAGATCCAGCCAACGCCCACGGGGTCAACTCGCCTAAACGGCGCATCGGCCAATGGTTATGCTTATAACCGAGAGCCGCGAGGGTGAACTCCCAAAGCGTCTGCTCCCAACCCGCATCCCGAGCACGGGCTTGGAGTTGAGTTGCTTTACGATGCAACCGGACTTGTGCGGCTTGCCGCAGGAGTTCGTTTAACGCCGCAACACCGAGATTCTGCAAGGGAGCGGAACATTGACCGATGATCGCGTGCGGTTTCGGTAACCCTTCAGCGGCGAACCACAACGCCAGTTCCCCCAGAGGTGCGTCGAGGGCAGGCTTCATGATCAAAGTCGGTCGCCCGGTTGGCTTGGAGGCACCCTCCCAGATTACATGGAGCACAACCTCGCCATAACGTGGATTTCCCTCGTGACCATGCCCCTTCCACAACGACGACGAGAGATCGATCTCAACCGCACCGACTTGAGGGGTATCCGTTCCGAATTGAATGATCGCTTTTTGAAAATCCGGACCTGATTCGTGATTCCAGAAACCCGGATGCAAAATTCGAACCGGTCGGCCGTCGGTCGTTACTAACCCCTCACGCCGTAACCGTTGGTGGAGCCAAATTTGTTGTAGTAACCGTTCGGGAGGGATCGGCTCCACATCGTGGAGCAACTCCGTCGCGACCCCTCGTTCACGCCATTCCTCGTAAAAATTATCTGGCCAAAAACGCACGATCCATTGCTTTTCTATCGAGCGTCTTGCAAAGTCAAGCTTTGGGAGCAAATTGGTATTCAGGAGAGCCTACAAAAAACAGCAACTCTTTGCGAAATTAGATCACGAACATGAGTTCAGATTTATGAACGGATGAACAAAACATTGCTAAATATCTGGGGCGCAGGTTTAAGCGTGATGCTGACCCAAGGAACCTTTGTGGCGCAAGGCGAGCCGACACGGACTGTCGTGGCATCGCCCGATATCCGCCGCGACGCAACCGTTGTCGCGATCGAATCGGCACTACCCGGCGTGGTGAATATCAACGCGAAATCCACAACGAAACGACAAGGTTATTTTTATGACTGGTGGCGCGATGCCTGGGCACCGTTCACCCAGGAGATGCCTCCAGAAACAAGCGCAGGTTCGGGGGTCATCATCGACGAAGAAGGTTACGTGCTCACCAATATTCATGTCATCGAAGATGCGACAGAAATCAGCATCAAACTGAATGACGGTCGAGTGCTACCAGCCCAAGTCGTCAGCGGCACTCGACGGAGCGATGTCGCGTTACTGAAAATTATCGGACAGAAGAACGACAGGTTCAACACAGTGCGCTTCGCAACCGATGACGATCTGCTCTTGGGAGAAACAGTCATTGCTTTGGGTAACCCTTTTGGTCTCGGAGGTTCGGTGAGTCGAGGGATTTTGAGTGCAAAAACAAGGCGCGCTCAGGCCGAGGATGGTTTACTCGATCGGGAGGATTGGCTCCAGACTGATGCGGCAATCAATCCGGGGAACAGTGGAGGCGCGTTGATCAATTTACGCGGGGAATTAATCGGGTTGAATGTCGCGATTTATAAAGAGGGAAACGGCATCGGGTTTGCGATCCCCATCAAACGCGTCAACGAAGCGATCAGCGAAATCTTTACGCCCGAAGGCGCGGCCGCACTTTGGTTTGGGGCACGCGTTCAGGCGGGAGCTACTGGGCTTATTGTTGCACGAGTAGAACCTCAGAGTCCGGCTGGAAAAAGCGGTTTGACCAAAGGGGATATTATCCTGCGCGTCAACGGCCAAATACCGCGCACCGTCTTTGCCTTCAACCGAGAGTTGCTCAAGTCGGGAGACAAGGAGGAAGTGAACCTCTCAATTCAGCGCGGCGATGCACGCCAATCGATTTCGCTTCAACTGGTGGCCGAAACAACCTTTTTCAATGCTGATCTGATCCGGCGTAAACTCGGATGCACCGTGCAAGAACTCACGCCAGCAATCGCCCTGAGAGCCGGGCTCGACTCGATTGCTGGAGTCATCATCACTGCCGTAGATAAGGAAAGTCCGGCGGGCGCAGCCAATCTAGGCCGAGGCATGATCATCCTCGGGTTGAATAACCAAGGCATAAACGGGATTACCAGCACGGCCCGTTTTTTGAACAATTTGAGCCGAGGCACCGCAGTCAAAGCCTCCGTGCTGGCAGGTCGTCCGTTACGACGTGTGGTTGTAGAGTTGCGCGTCCGATGATTTCGGGACAAAGTCCGTTGCTATTCCGACGCGCGGCGTCTGATCTATGTCTGAACCGATGATTGAAGTGGTTAACCTAACCAAGCGCTACGCCGGTCACCTCGCGGTGGCCAACGTATCGTTTACCGTTGGGCGTGGCCAAATTGTCGGACTTCTGGGACCCAATGGCGCAGGTAAAAGTACGATTTTGCGGATTCTTTCCTGTTTCCTTCCCGCTACTTCCGGAACCGTGCGGGTGGGGGGATTTGATGTTTTTGAGCAAACCGATGAGGTGCGACGGCGCATCGGTTACATGCCCGAGAATAACCCGCTCCACGTTGATATGCGCGTGCGCGAGTATCTGAAGTTTCGAGCCCGCCTGAAAGGTTTGAGCCTCGCTGCATCACGCGATCGCGTTTCGACGGTGTTAGAAATGTGCAGCCTGACCGAAGTAGATCGACGAATTATCGGCCAGCTTTCCAAAGGATTCCGCCAACGAGTTGGGCTGGCGGATGCGTTGGTTCACGAACCTGAGCTCATCATTCTGGATGAACCCACCATCGGCCTCGATCCCAATCAATTACGAAGCGTCCGCCAATTGATCAAAGATCTCGGCCGGAAGCATACAATCCTGCTCTCGACGCATATCCTGCCAGAGGTTGAGGCGACCTGTAGTCACGTGCTGATTCTTCATCAGGGCCGAATTCTGGCTTCAGATGCGACCGAGAATTTACAACGCAACATTTTCCAAAGTGGCCCCGCCATCGCCGAGTTGACAGCGAGCACCAGCACGTTACAGGAATTTTTCGCCGCCCAATCGGAAGTTGAAACAGTGGATATCGTGCCCACAGACGGCGATTGGAAGCGGGTTACACTGACCGGACGTGACGGACACGATCTACGACCACTGATTCATCAATGGGCCTGTACACAACGATGGCCGCTGCGGGAACTGACCCACGGACGGCATACTTTGGAGGACGTGTTCGTCAAAATCACCCGCACCGAAAAGGAGGAATAGCGATGCGAGTTTATCTGACCCTGCTGCGCCGGGAGTTGGCCAGCCATTTTGTCTCGCTCACGGGCTACGTCATCATCTCCGTCGTGTTGCTCCTGCTCGGCTTCAGCATCTTGGACATGTTGCCCAAATTAAATGGCGATGCGACCGATACACCCATCACCCGCATTTTTTATGCGACCGTCTACTTCTGGATGCTGATGCTCCTCACCACCCCCATCATGACCATGCGAACGTTCGCCCAAGAAAAATTTACCGGCACATTCGAAACCCTCATGACCACCCCTGTGAGTGATCTCGAGGTTGTGTTGGCAAAATTTACCGGTGCTCTAATTTTCTTCATGGTGACCTGGTTGCCATTAGGAGGCTACATGATGTTGCTTCACCAATATACCAACCAAGCCGCCACGGCCTTTGATTATCGCACTTTGCTTTGCACCTATTTGGGGATCGGACTTTTGGGCTCTGTCTACGTGGCACTCGGCTGTTTTGCTTCAGCCCTGACTCGCAGCCAGTTAATCGCGGCCGCCGTGAGCTACGGGATGGGGATCACTATTTTTTTATTAAGCCTTCGATCGCTCGTCCCCATTCCGATGGCAGGTTGGCAGGCCAAAGTTTTTACCTACATCTCGCTGACGGAACATCTGGAAGATTTTTCACGTGGCATTATTGATACCAGTAACTTGGTTTTTTACCTGAGCCTAACGGGCATGTTTCTGTTCCTGACCCTCAAGGTCGTGGAGAGTCGGAGGTGGAAATAATCCTATGGCCGACGAATCTCCAGTCAGTTTTTCCGGTTGGCGTCGCTGGTCCATCGGTTTCAACGTGGTCCTCTCCACCCTTGCGTTGTTAGCGATACTAGTCATGGTCAACTATCTCGCCTTACAATTTTCGTGGCGATTTTCCTTAGGCGAATCTGCAAACCCACGCCTCACGCCTCTCACCCAACGGGTCATCACCTCCTTAACCAATACGGTGAGCCTCATCGTTTTTTTTGACCGCAGCGAAGGGCTGTTCGGACCCGTGCGCGAGCTCGCGAAGGAGTACGAAGCCCGATCGCCTCGGATCAAAGTCGAATTTATTGATTACCGTATGCCGGGTCGGGCCGAGATGATCCGCGAGAAATACAAGCTCGTGTCGGGGCTCGACAGCAGCCGCGTCATCTTCGACTGCAACGGACGCTATAAAACCATTTTAGCCAGCGAACTTTCTGAGTTCGACATCTCCGACCCGCGCGAAATCAAACGCACGGCGTTTAAAGGCGAGCAACTGTTCACTTCCGCTTTGGTCAGCGTCGCCGACCCCAAACAGTTGAAAGCGTATTTTACCCAAGGCCACGGCGAACACGATCCAGCGAGCACAGGAGATCGAGCCATGAGCAAATTCGCCCAACTGTTGACCGAGAACAATATCGAGGTCCAGTCCCTCGCTCCATTCAACGGAATTGAGATCCCTAGCGACTGTCAGTTGCTGATTATCGCGGGTGCCGAGAAAACATTTACCTCGGTCGAATTGGATAAAATCCAACAATACCTCACACGCGGGGGACGCCTGTTGGTTCTATTTCCTTGGGATTTGCGACGCACTGGATTGGAACGACTCTTAGGCGAATGGAATGTCGAGGTCGGTCTCAATCAAGTGCGAGACTCGGTTCAAGCGCAGGCAGGAGACTCTCAGACCTTGGTCGCCAGTCAATTTGCAAATCATCCCGTGACTCGTCCACTCCAGCGTTCCAGCCTCAACATGGTAATTCCTCGCAGCATTGGTCAACGGTTACAGGGAAAATTGGCAGCCGATGCGCCCAAGGTGACTGAGCTTGTCTTCACGGGTTTGGGTGGTGAAGTGGTGGGTCGCATCGAAAATGGCCGAGGCGAGATCGAACGGAAGGGAGCCATTTCCCTCGCGGTCGCCGTCGAAAGAGGCGGCATTCAAGGAGTCAATGCAAACCTAGGATCGAGCCGACTTGTGGTCGTCGGGAATAGTCTTTTTCTCAGTAATGTTTTATTTGACGGTGGTGCAAATCGGGATTTTGCACATCTCGCGGTGAACTGGTTGCTCAGCCGTGATTTGTTGCTTGGCGATGTCCCTCCCCGAGCCATCCCTCGCTACCGAGTCAATGTCACGGAACACCAACTCCAACGCTTACGCCTCATTTTTTTAGTAATCGTCCCTGGTGCTGTTTTGCTACTGGGACTTCTGGTCTGGATTCGTCGTCGTAGCTAAATCCGGCATGAATACAAAGACCACAATACGGTTGATGATGTTGGCGATCACTCTTTTTGCTGTCATCTGGCTTCTCGATCGCCGCCGCCAGAATTCGGGTGAAGTCAAAACGGGGCCGCCTCAACTCCTCCCAGATTTCCGCAGACAACAGATCGTAGCTCTCGAGTACTCCGGGACGAATGATACCTTGCGTGCCGAACGGGCCGGTGACGGTTGGCGACTGACCGTGCCAGTTTATCCCGCGCAAAACACCCCGATCGAGGCCCTGCTCGATACTCTTGCCAAAGCGAAAATCTTGGGACGAATCACCGCGCGGGAGGTCATCGCCGAAGCCGCCGGCTTGAAAGCATTCGGTCTCGAGCCGCCGGCAGCAACCATCACCCTCCATTATCCACAAGGTCGGGCCAATTTAAAGATCGGTTCAAAAACTCCGTTGGTGGATCAGTTTTACGTACAAAAACTTGGTGAACCCGATCTGTTTGTGATCGATGCCGCCCTCTGGCGTGCGTTGCCGAAGTCCGCTCAAGAATGGCGATCTCCACAACTTGTTCAACTCACCGGAGTTCCTTACGACCGCATACTCATCCGCTCAGGATCGCGGTTGGTCGAAGTCGAGCGAACGAACCGCGTGTGGCGACTCACAAAGCCCTTACCCGCTCGTGCCGACTCGTCGCGGATCGAACAATTGGTCCAGCAAATTAACCTCGCCCGTGTCAACAAGTTCGTCTCAGATCTCCCCACGGCGGATCTCGAACGTTATGGCCTTCAAACGCCCGAATTGGAACTGCATTTTCTGCAAGGGACGAATCGATTGATCGAGCTCGAATTTGGCAGTAGCCCCACCAACGATCCCACTCAGGTGTACGCACGACGTTTGACCCAAACTAATATTGTCACCGTTGACCGCATTCTGCTCGAAGCACTAAACCTTCCTTACAAAGCGTTTCATGATTCTCACCTCGCTAATGTGGAAATTAGCCGCGTCGATAGTATCGAAGTTCACGGACTAGAGAATTTTACGCTTCAAAAAGGAACCAATGGCGTTTGGCAAATTTCCCAACCCGTCGCGATGCCTGCCGACGCTCGATTGGTCAGGCAATTCCTCACCAATTTGGCTTCACTGGAGATTGTCGATTTTGCGAAAGACGTCCCGACCGACACCGAGTTGCGGGAGTTCGGACTCATGCCACCCTCTCGAACCTATGTGCTTCGGACAACCGCGACGAACGCAGCCGGAACCTTAACCAACATGACGATTGCTCAGATGGATTTCGGCACAAACCGAATCGATACTTCCTTTGCTCGTCGCCCCGACGAAACGCCCGCATATCTGGTTCGGTATGGTGACCTACTGGAACTACCGAAACATTCTTACGAAGTGCGCGACCGTAAATTCTGGAATTTTCCCAGCTCCAACATTGTCGCCATCACCTCTACTTTTAACGGGATCAGCCCTCGACTCGTACGCAACCCTTCGTTCGGGTGGGCTCAGGACCCCATCATCAACGCTGCTGTGGAGGAGTCGCTTTATCGGACGAGTCAACTCGAGGTCGCCGCGTGGACGGCTCGAGGTGATGCCAAACTTCGCGCTCTCGGATTCAATAATGCTTCGTTCAACCTAAAGTTTGAGGTCGTAACGAATAGCACCATACAGACCTACCAAATCACTTTTGGATCCAGGTCTCCGCGCCAAAATATTTATGCAACCATCGTGCCCACCAATGAAACTGAACGCCTGATTTTTGAATTCCCAGGCAGCCTCTATGCCGATTTGGTTGCACACTTGGGCCAAGTCTTTCCCACGCCGTAAATTCCCAAGACTAGACGCCACTTAACCCATGCTTCGCCGCGCTCTCTCCAGCAAGGTTGTTAAAAAAATCCGGCGAGCGATTCGTGTCTGTCGGATAGCCTTGTTGACCTTGGTAATTCTGCTAGCGGGTGTGTTGCTCTGGCTGAATTGGGTTGGGTTGCCGAAATATTTTCAACGTTTCCTCCTCGTTCCGCTCGAACAGCAGCAGGTGTTTCTTCAAGTCGGTCGCATCCGGTTGCAAGGATTCCACCAGTTATTGCTCGAGCAAGTCGAACTGCGGAATTCAAAAACACACCCCGCCATTGAATTAGCCATACCTCAAGCGGAGCTCACGCTCAGTATTACGCGACTTCGTCGGGCGCGGATTGAGGTCGAGAGTCTTCGAATTCGTCACTCAACTCTTCGTTTTCAGCTATCCGAAACCAACTCAACTCTCGATCCGCTAACCGTCACAAACATCGGTGTCGACCTGAACTTTCACCCCGATGATCGTTGGGAATTAGCCCGTCTAAGTGGAGAGGTTTTAGGCACCCATCTAGAAATCGAAGCCACCCTCACCAACGCGTCGGCGTTGGCTTCAAGCCATTGGACAACACAGCCACAGACCACCAACACCAGCGGGCCTACTTGGCAACAGCAAGCTCAGGAGCTCATCCAACATTGGAGCCAAATCCAACTGAGCGAGAGACCTCACATCCACTTGAAGGCCTCCCTCAATGCCCTCGATTGGAGTTCCTCACAGCTCGACTTCAAGGTTCGTGTGCCACAGGCCAATAGCCCGTGGGGCAAATCCGATGCGCTTTACATCGAGTCGGTTCTAAAGCCAACCCAAGCGAAGGGCGGAAGCGAACTGAGCCTTATTTTGCAGCTCGATTCGTTACACAGCACTTGGGGGGAGATCAAACATCTGGAGATCAAATCCGAAACGACTTACCCAGGTCCGACCAATGCGATCGCATTCCGCTCCGGCTGGAATCTGCGGGCGCAAGAGATTCGCACTCCTTGGACCGACCTGAAGAACCCCCATCTCACCGCAACCACTCTCCAAAAAGGGCCTAATCTCGATGAGTTTAAAACAGATGTTCTCCTTCAAGGAGATTCACTCACCTCCCTCGGGTTCAATACCCAGAAGCCACACGTCAAAGCGTCCCTTTCCCATCATCACCCCTGGGCACTCCTGCAACACGCTCTCTCCACGAGCCTTCCCTCCACCAACATTCTTGCCTTTTGGAATCACTCCCTCCCTTGGCGCGGAGAGTGGCAGCTCGGACTTCAGAAGGCGGATGGGGAACTCGGTCATCTCCAAAGTCTCGTGTTCGAGGGAACCGTCGCCAAAGCCACGAACACCGGACCGAACAATCTCGATCAGTGGCCAGAAGCCTTTTGGTCACGACACATTCAATTGTCAGGATCAGGTCGCGTCGAGGCCGCAACCTTCGCCAATCTCGAATTTCAGGAGGTCTCCTTCGCTACAGAATGGCACCCTCCGTTGTTCACCCTGCGTTCGCTGGAAGCAAAACTCAAACAAGGTTCTATCCGCACACACGCCACAGCAGATCTGCACGAACGTCTCATCACGGTGGATGGAAATGCGGCACCCGAGGTGACTGCTTGGAAACCGTTGCTCCCAGCAGATTGGAGCTCATGGCTCTCTAAAATTCGCGCCGAGAAAGCCCCAGAACTTCTGTTCCATGCCCAAGTCAAACTCCCACCTTGGGATGCAACCGCAGACCACTGGCATCTCACCAACCTGACCCAAATCAGGGCCAATGCCACGCTGTCAGCCACCAACCTAGAGTATGGAAGCTTTTTGATTCCCAGCCTCAAGGCCGTCGCTATTTACACGAATCAAACCCTCCAATTTCCACACGTTGATTTGCTCACCACTCAAGGATCGTTGCACTCGTCAGGGGAGCTGAATCCGAAGACTCAGAATTACCAACTGAAGGTCGAGTCCCGTTTCAACCCAGAAGTGCTGATCCCACTGTTCCCTGCCGAAGCGGAGGCAGGAATTAGATTTGTGAAATTTCACAACGCACCTTGGGTAGACGCGACCCTACTTGGTAACCTCGCCCATCCAGCTGATATGCTCGCGCAAGGTGTGATTCGTGCCACTAATTTCATCGCACGCCAAGAATCGTTTGGCGATTTTACCACAACCTTCACCTATACCAACCAAGTCATTTTATTAACGAATCTATTGTGCCATCGAGGCGAAAACGAGGTGTTATCGGCACCCAGTGTCGGCGTTGATCTGCGGATCAACACCCTGTATATCACCAACGGATTTAGCACCGCAGACCCTTACGCCATCACTCGAATCATTGGTCCGCAAACCGCTGCCGCCATCGATCGTTACCGCTTCTTAACCCCACCCACGGTGCAGATCAACGGCAAGGTTCCTTACACGGATATTCACGGTACGGATCTTTATTTCTCACTGAAAGGCGGTGACTTTAATTACTGGCGTTTCCACATGTCAAAAATTACAGGCGACATCCATTGGCAGGGTGATCGCCTGTGGATCACAAATGTGCATGGCCCCTTTTATGGAGGCCAACTCGCGTGGCAAGGGGAGTTCACATTTTTTCCTGATGATGAAGCAGATTATTCATTCCTCGCGAGCGCGGACGACCTCAACTTGTCTGCCCTGCTAAGCGATATAGCTCCGACTGCTAGCAGCATCGAAGGCACCGCAAAAGCCACCTTACAAATTACTTCCGCCAACTCCGTTTCCATCAACACATGGAAAGGCCATGGCCAAGTAGAAATGTCCGACGGGTTTTTGTGGTCCATTCCCCTCTTCGGTTCCTTGTCAGGGATCATCGACAACCTCTCCCCCGGCTTCGGTAAATCACGACTGAAATCCGGCACCGCAACCTACACGATCGATAAGGCAACCGTGCAGACCAAGGACATGGATCTCCGAGCTCCGGCTTTCGGTCTCAAATATAGAGGCAACGTCGCATTTGATGGCGCACTGGATGCCCGCGCCGAACTTAAACTCTTCCGCGATGCGCCGTTGTTAGGTCGGACATTTTCTTTGGCGTTTTGGCCCCTGAGCAAAGTGTTTGAAACCCACGTTTCGGGGACGATCGAAAATCCGATCATTGAGTCGGTGTATTTCCCGAGCTTCCTTTTGGCTCCACTTCGCCCGATCCAAACCTTGAAGGACCTCCTGCCAAAATCAAAGCCCCCTACGCCTCCTTAAGCCGACTGAGCCACGCTGGCCGGGTTGACTTTCCGACCAAGACGTTTCCAAGCAAAAATACCCACGATGATTGAGATCAACGAACAGACAAGGTAGGGAGTGTGCGGGTGGCGATCTAATAGCACGGTGGCAAATGGTGGTGCAATGATCCTCGCCAAGCTCCCCGCGCTCTGCGCCACACCCAGCGCCGCCCCTTGCTCAGAAGCTGGAGTTAGAATCGAAAGCAACCCAAAGGTCGGCGGACGATTGATTCCAGAGCCCACCGCAAAAACTGCCAGACCAATCAACACCATCGGAAGCGTCGTCGCATAAGGGAGGATTGCCAACCCCGCTCCAGTCACAAACAGACTCATCGAAATCAGTTTAGGTTCGCCCACTCGCTTGACGAGTTTTCCAATTGCACCCCCTTGAATCAGTGCCGCCAGAATACCGCAATAGCCCAGGAGGTAGCCGATCGCCTCCACTTTATATCCCAGTTGATGAACGATAAAAATGCCGAAAGTTATTTCGAATGCCGCAAAACAGAATGTGGCGAAAAAATAAGATACAATCAAGAAACCCACTGTCGGTTTCCGTAGAAAAAAGCTCCACTGGTCAAGCGGGGCTCGTTTCGCAGCCTGTTCGCTGCTGGGCTTAAGGCTTTCCTTCAGCACCAAATATCCGAATAAAAAATTTGCAGCGCACAACGAAGCTGCCACCCAACCCGGACCTGAGAGCCCGAGGTATTTGTTACTGAGCGCACCCAATATCGGGCCCACAATAAAACCAAATCCGAAAGCCATTCCAATCAACCCCATGCTTTGCGACCGTTTTTCCGGCGGGCTGATATCAGCGATATACGCGGAGGCGACAGACAAGTTCGCGCCCGCGATGCCGGCAAAAATCCGCGAAGCCAGTAACACCCAAAGCGCGGCCGGTCCTGTCATCGTGGAAGCATAAGCAAACATCGCATAAGCCACGGTCGCACCAGCATTGCTGATCAGCAAAACCGGACGACGCCCAATCCGATCCGAAAGCCTCCCCCACGCTGGGGCGAACAAGAACTGCATCAACGAGAACGATGCAGAAATCGCCCCAATCATCCACCCTGCAGCACCAAAATCCTTGATATACAATGGCAGCAGCGGGATCACGATCCCAAAACCAATGAGATCAATAAACACACTGAGGAAAACGATCAATAACGAGGGTTTCTTCATGCAAATCTTATTCCCGATCAAAAACCAGCGCGACGCAGTTTAACAACATAACCCGCGCAGCTTAGTGAAGTGGCAAGGCGAGTCAAGGGAACGACTCCGCTGGAAAACTACAGGAGCGGAGCTCAGAACTTGAATGTCGTCAAATTATCGAGGTCAAGCGATGTGTCGGCTGCGGTTTTCCGGGTCGAAAGTGCTCCAAGTGCTCCAATCGGACAAACAGATGAGGGATCGTTTCCCCCAGCAACCGTAATGCTTCGGTCACGGCTTTATGCAGCAACTCGGGCGCGGCCTCGGCTCGGAGGTTAATAATTAACTGACCACTCTCGACGGGTTCGGAAAGTTCCAAAGCCAATTCTGGCACCGAATCATTTCGCACTGAATTAATGACCCCAATTTCGCCGAGCACAAACTCCGGCGCGAGCGTCATCTTGAGGTGTGCCAACTCGGCCCGGTTTCCTGCAAGCACGCGTTGAATTTCTATCGCCAATAATTTGAGCAATCGGTTGCCATCAAAGCCTTTGCGGGAAGAGGCTCGCACGGTTGCGTTCAACGACCCCAAAAGCGCCTCACCCTGCGCGTAGACTTGGTAATCAACCTCCATCGCACTTCCGGGGCCCTGCTCCGCACCTTCAAGCCGTTCGAACCACGCCTCCAACCCTTGACCATGCCGAGCCGAGATCTCAAAAATTTCGGCCTTAGGGAAACTCCCATGCAGAGCTTGGTGAAGGCGTGCCATTCGTTCGCTTGAAATCAGATCCGATTTATTGATCACGATCAGATCCGCCTCCTCCAATTGCTTGCGGTAAATATACGTCACCTTATCGCTGAACTTGGCACCCTCCTCCAACCCCAACACCCGCGCGGCTCGGATAGGATCGACCACCACGCTCAACGGAGCCACGCTATAGTCAGCACCATACATCCGACGCAATGGGTAGGTCACCGTCGCCACGAGATCCGTGGAACTCCCTACCGGTTCCGCGATAAATACATCCGGCTGGGTCTGTGCCGTTAGCCGCCGTGCCGCTTCAATCAACGAATCAAACCGACAAGAAAAACAGCCCCCGGGAATTTCCTCCGTCGCAAACCCCCGGGCCCGGAACGTCGTTGTGTCAACAAGCTCAGAACCTTGATCATTGGTAATCAATCCCACCCTCAACCCTTGGCCCACAAAATGTGTCGCCAACCGCGCAACGCTTGTCGTTTTCCCTGCACCCACGAATCCCCCTACCATGATATAACGCGCACGCACCGGTGCTCCCGTCGCAACTCGATGGGGGGTCAGTGTTTTCTCACTCGGCATGTTCATCCGTTTTCGGTTTCTCGAAAAACTTATCGATCGTTTTGACCACTAGTGAACGAGATGCATCCACCTCCAAAAATCACGGGTCAAGCCTATCCTTTACCATAGAAAGACATCCCGCGCCATAGCAGTCTTTGGTGATCACTGGAATCACCCCACCTATTCCCCTGCTATTTCAACACGCTCTGTAAAAACTGCTCGATGCGCTGCCGACAAAACGCGTTCATCGGTCGGGTGGCATCCATCGTGTGCGGCCATCCTTCAAGCCGCTCATAATCATAACGAACCCCAGTGGCCTTCAATTTGTCTGCGAGAACATCGCTCTGCTTCGCCAACACAATTCGATCAATCGAACCCTGAAAGATCAACGTCGGTGGAGTATTCGAACCCACCAAAAACAACGGTGACGCCCTCCGCCAACGTTCAGGTGCGGAAGCCAGCGTCCCGCCCATAAGATCCTTCACCACAGAAACATCGTTCGCCTCAGGTGCCGTCAAATCGGTCGGGCCATACAAATCCACCACAGCCGCCACTCGATGCGGATCCCTCCATCCCGAGGCAGCCTTGGCCTCCGCTTGCGCAGCCGTATACCCCACAAGCAAGCTCAGATGTCCACCAGCGGACCCACCCACCACCACGATGCGCTCGGGATCCACCCCCAACGTCTCCGCATTTGCGCGCACCCAACCGACAGCCGCTTGGCAATCCGACAACTGTTCATCCACCTTCCCCTCAGGAAACAACCGATAATCAATCGTCGCCGCCACATATCCACGCGTGGCAAAATAAGTCGTGTAAACTCGGTAATCCTGACGACGCCCCGTCCTCCACGCTCCCCCATGAATAAAAATCAACGCAGGAACTTTTCCTACTGAATTGGAGGGCGAGTGGATATCCAACAACAACCGACGCTCACCGACGCGCTTAAACTCCACCCCCAACCGTTCGACAACCCCAGCAGGCACAGGCGGATTCATATCCACCAACCTCATCGCCCTTAAAATAAGAGATGCATAAATTTGCCGTTCGCTCCCGAACCCTCGTGGGGCAGAACTTGTCGCGTCAGCTCGATACAAAAAAATCCAAAGCCCCACAAACCCCACCAACAACACTCCAATAAAAATACCCGCGACTCGACCAAGACGACGTAATGACATCCCCAACCATTCACCTCCCACCCAAACAATGCCAAGCCAATAACGCAGCCTACCGGACCATCATTTCGCGTTTGTAGTTCCGAGTCTTCGAGGCGTAGCATCACTATCCATGGCATTGCTCGGTCAACGAAATTTATTAGCGGTCGTGCGTGAGGCACCACCGGGGTTATATTTGGACGGAGAAAATCTTGGCGAAATCTTGCTCCCGGGAAAATACAAAAAACCGGCCATGAAGCCGGGTGTCCTCGTCGATGTGTTCCTTTATCTCGATTCTGAAGATCGCCTCGTCGCCACCACCGAAACCCCGCTCGCCATGGTCGGAGAGTTCGCCCCATTGATCGTCGTGGCCGTGCATCCTCAAACCGGAGCCTTCCTGAACTGGGGATTGGGCAAAGATTTATTCCTCCCCTTTCGCGAACAAGCCGGCATCGTCCGCGTCGGCGATCAAGTCGTGGTCTTTGTGCTGCTCGATGAAAAATCCAACCGCATCGTCGCCACCATGCGCCTTCATCGGCACCTCAGCCAAAAAGCACCCGTCTACCGCAAAGGACAGAGCGTCAACCTGCTGATCACCGAGAAAACAGCCTTGGGCTATCGCGCCATCGTGGAAAACATCCACGAAGGTCTCCTCTATCACGATACCGTCCAAACTTCCATCACCGTAGGCCAACGGATACCGGGGTTCATACGGGCGTTGCGTGCCGGTGAAAAAATCGATCTCACCCTCGACCCCATCGGCTACCAGCGCGTCGGCTCATTGCGAGATCAAATCCTCGCCAAACTCGCAGCAAACGGTGGAGCATTACCCCTCAACGACGACAGCCCTCCACACATAATAAGAGCCACCTTCGGAGCCAGTAAAAAATCATTCAAACAAGCCATAGGCGCGTTATACAAAGCCAGAAAAATTCGCTTCACCCCAGCCGGAATAGAACGAACCCCTTTGTAGCCCCCTCAGAACAACCAACAATCACATCAACGCTTTTACGTAATACCATCCATTCATGCTAACAGTTGCTTTTGATTCACAGCGATCGGACTTCCGACGGAGATGGGGTGACGGGTCGGGCAGTGGGTGTCGCCGACAGGGATGGCGCTCGGTCTTTAGCCGCGGTTGGAGAAAGGCTTCCATCAGATGGGGATTTTAGTACATTGAGCGCCATGAACCATGAGCGCAGAGCAGGAGCGGTTGTTTTTAGGAATGGAAGCGGGAGAGCCAGCGGGACGGCCCGGAACGCCCGGCGACCAAAAGCGGGATGGATGAGCCAAGGATGGGCCTGGTGCGCGGGGCTGTTGCTGTGGGGCGCGGCGGGACTGCAAGCGGAAACGAAGGTTTTTCGAGCTGGAGCGTACGCGCTGGATATCAGCCCTGAAAAGTTTCCGGCGCATATCGGAGGGAATTTCCTGGACACGCAGTCGAGCAAAGTAACGGATCGGTTGCACGCGAGGACCGTGGTGCTGGACGATGGAGAGAAGCGGATCGCGCTGGTGGTGATCGATAGCTGCATGATGCCGCGGGAGTTGATCGACAAGGGGAAGGAATTGGCGCGGCAGAAAACGGGGATCGTACCGGAGCATATTTTGGTTTCGGCGACGCACACTCATTCGGCCCCGGCGCCCATGGGGTTGCTGGGGACACCGGAGGATGTGGAGTACTCACAGCTGATTCCTGGCTGGATCGCGCAAAGCATCGAACTCGCGGTGAAGAACCTGGAGCCTGCCCGGGTTGGATGGACCAGTACGAATGATTTTGAGCATACCCATTGCCGGCGGTGGATTTACCGGTCGGACAAGATGGGGACGGATCCCTTTGGGAACCGCAACATACGCGCGAATATGCATCCCGGTTACGAAAACCCCGATGCCCTGGGGCCCTCCGGGCCGGTGGATCCTGCGATTTCGATTCTTGCGGTGCAGGCCCTGGATGGGCGGCCGATCGCGGTGCTCGCAAATTATTCGATGCATTACTACGGGTCCATTGGGATCTCTGCCGATTACTACGGGTTGTTCGCAGAAAAGATGGGGAGAATGATCTCACCGAACGGCGAGAAGCCGGCGTTTGTCGGGATCATGTCGCAGGGAACGAGCGGCGACCAGATGTGGATGGATTACGGGCAGCCAGCGAAAAATCCGGGGCTGGAGGCGTATTCGGAAGCAGTGGCAAAGGTGGCATACGGGGCCTATGAAAAGATTCTCTATCACGATTGGGCACCGCTGGCGATGGCGGAGAGCAAGCTGAGCTTGAAGCGCCGGACCCCAGACGCGGAACGGTTGAAATGGGCACGGCAAAAGGTGGAAGAGATGCAGGGGCGTCTGCCGAAAACAATCCCGGAAGTGTACGCTTACGAGGCAATTTACCTGCATGACGAACCGGTGCGGGAGTTGAAGCTGCAAGCGGTGCGGATTGGGGGGCTGGGGTTGGCAGCGATCCCTGACGAAGTTTATGCGCTGACGGGATTGAAGCTCAAAGCCCAAAGCCCCCTGGATACAACGATGGTGATTGAGCTTGCGAATGGGGCGGAGGGATACATCCCGCCGCCGGAGCAACACAAGCTGGGGGGATACACCACCTGGCCAGCCCGGACCGCGGCGCTCGAACCGGAGGCGGAAACGAAGATCGTGGAGGCGGAATTGCGTTTGCTGGAACAGGTAGCGGGGAAACCGCGGCGGGAAGCGATGGAGCCGCAGGGGGAATATGCGAAAGCGGTGCTGAATTCCGGACCGAGAGCGTACTGGCGACTGGATGAAATGACGGGGGCTGAGGCGCGGGATGCCAGTGGGAATCGGCAGGGAGCGACTTACGAGGATGGAATCGCATTTTACCTAGAGGGACCACAGGGTGCGAGTTTTTCGGGAGCTGGAGTGATCAATCGCTGCGCCCATTTCGCAGGGGGGCGGTTGAAGGCGCAGTTGGGAAAGTTCGGAAGTGCTTACAGCGCCGAATTCTTTTTTTGGAATGGGTTTCCGGCAAATGTTCGCGGTCTGACGGGGCATCTTTTCGCACGACAGTCGAGACCGGGCGTAGAGTATGAGCGGTTGTCTATTGGAGGGACGAACCAGGCCGCGGGGATGCTGATTTTCTCGACGAGCCAGGGGGCGCGGGCCCTTGCGGGCGGGACCGGGATCAAAACCCGAAGCTGGAACCACGTCGTAGTGGTGCGGGAGGGGAAAAAGGTGGAGGTCTATCTGAACGGAACTAGGGAGATCAGCGGCGAAGTAGACGCAGCGACGGAGGGGGGGAGTTGGGTTTACTTCGGGGGCGGGGAAGAAAAACCGGATAGCCTCGAAGGCAAACTGGATGAGGTGGCGATTTATGATCGGGCGCTGTCGGCAGACGAAATTGCACGGCATGAGAAGCTTTCCGGATTGGCGGCGTTGCGGGAAGAGGAAGCGCGGCGTTCCCGGCCGATGGTGGAGGGGCTTCCCTTGCCTCAGCAGTACGTCAAGGGAATGGTGGAATCGAAGCCGCTGGCGTTTTGGCGGATGGACCAGGTGGAGGGGATCAAGATTCTGGATGCGACCGAAAATAAAAACCACGCTTGGAAGGAAGAGAGCGTGGCGATTGCGGGGAGAGAATTTTCGGGGAATGGGGCGGCGAGGTTCAACGGGGATCGGATTACAAGCCGTTTGAAGGCGCTGAGTAATGATTACAGTGTGCAGTTTTGGTTTTGGAACGAAATCCCGAACGAATCGCGCGCGGTGACGGGGTATTTGTTCTCGAGAGGATTGGATGGAGCGGAAGGCGCGCCCGGGGAACACCTGGGGATTGGGGGGAGTTACGAAGGGCAGAGCGGAAGGTTGATCGTGTTCAATGGAAACAGGCTGAACAATGTGGTGGCGGGCGTAACGGTGCTGGAACCACGGACATGGCATCACGTCGCGCTGGTGCGAGTTGGATCCAACGTGAAGGTATACCTGGATGGAGACCCGAACCCTGAAATCGATGGGAGGCTTGCGCCGGGATTCGTGGAGGGGGAGGAGCAGATTTTTGTGGGAGGGCGGAGTGATAACTTTGCGAATTTCAAGGGGCGGATCGACGAGGTGGCTGTTTACAGACGCGCGCTGACGGCGGGTGAGATCGCGGCGATGTACAAGCTATCCGGGCAAGCACCGCCACCGAAGCCTGCGCCGCTGCGACCCGAGCCAGCGCGTTCCCCGGCCGATTCGCTGAAGGCGATTCATTTGAAGAGTGGGTTTGATATCGAGCAAGTGGCGGTGGAACCGCTAGTGATGAGTCCGGTGGCGATCGATTGGGGGGCGGATGGGCGGCTTTGGGTGGTGGAGATGGCGGATTACCCGATGGGGATGGATGGGAAGATGAAAGGGGGTGGAAGGGTGCGAGTGCTCGAAGATAAGGATGGGGATGGGGTGTTTGATAAATCGACGGTTTACCTGGATGGCTTGAATTTTCCGAATGGTATCGCGACGTGGCGCGATGGAATTTTGGTGACGGCTGCGCCGGAGATTTTTCTGGCGGGGGGCGACGCAGGGAGTGGGGTGTCGCGGCGGACGTTGCTGACGGGATTCAAGGAAGGCAACCTGCAATTGAGGGTCAATGGTCTGCGCTGGGGTCTGGACAACTGGATCTATTGCGCGAATGGATGGAGCAGCGGCTTAGTGGAGAACGCAAGCGGCGGACCGAAGGTGGACATGGGTGGAAGGGATATTCGGTTCAAGCCCGATGAGGGAGTCGTGCAGGCGGAATCAGGGGTAAGCCAGTTTGGGCGGGAGCGGGATGATTGGGGGAACTGGTTCGGGGTGGATAACAGCCATCCATTATTCCATTACGTGCTTTCGGATCATTACACAGCCCGGAATCCCCATTTCGCACCGCCGGAAGCGAAGGTGCAGGTGATCGTGCCGACGAATCCGAAGGTTTACCCGGCCCGTGCGCCGGAGAAGAGGTACCACAGTTTCGAGCAGAGCGGGCATTTCACCTCGGCGTGCGCGCCGATGATTTATCGGGATGAAGTTTTATTCGGGCCTGGGCGGGAGGAGCACATGTTTGTGTGCGAGCCTTTTCACAACCTAGTGCATCACGAAATTCTTTCGGAAAACGGGGTGAGCTTCAGCGCGCGGCGGGCGATGGATGAACAGGAGAGCGAGTTTTTAACCTCTGATGACCGGTGGTTCAGACCCGTGATGGCGAGGCTGGGACCGGATGGGGCCCTTTGGGTTGTGGATATGTACCGGTTCATGATTGAGCATCCGGATTGGCTACCGCCGGGAGGGAAAGCCGAATTGGAACCGTTTTACCGGCATGGAGAAAACCAAGGGAGGATTTACCGGATTTTTCCCAAAGGCAAACGGCCAGGTCCCCTGCCTCGCCTCGACAAGATGAATGTGGAACAACTAGTCGCCACGCTTGAGTCTTCCAACGGCTGGCAGCGAGACAAAGCGCAGCAACTTTTGATTTGGAAAGCCGATCGGGCAGCGGTGCCGCTGCTGGAGAAAATGGCCACCCGCGAGGGGAACAGTCTGGGGCGATTGCATGCGTTGTGCACGCTGGATGGCATGGGCGCGCTTGCGGCGGAATTGGTGGTCAAGGCACTGGGCGACAGCGATGAGCGCGTGCGGCGCGAAGCGGTGCGGCTAAGCGAAACCTTCGCGAAAAAGAATCCAGAACTGATCGCCGAGTTGAGCAAACGATTGGATGATCCTTCACCGAAAGTGCGACTGCAATTGGCGTGCACGCTCGGGGAATTCGACAAGCTGGAAGCGGGCGCTTTGTTGGGACGATTGCTGGTCCGCAATTACGAAGATCGCTACATCGTGGTGGGCGCGCTGAGTTCCGCGACCAGACATTGCGCTGCGCTGGATGGGGCGGTTGCCGCGGCCCCCATGGCGGCGGTGAACGCGCTGGCGGAAGATCTTCTGAATATTTCGCTGGCGCTGGGAGAACGCGAAGGGATCAGAAAGCTTTTGTTGAGGATACTCTCGGATGCGAATGGCCGTGCGAGCACGGACCAAATGAGGATTTTGGGACGATTCATCGATGGCCTGGCACGGCGGAAAAGTGCATTCGTCGATTTCGCCGGGCACGGCGACGAAGCCGCAAAAGCCGGAAATCTGTTCGCTGCTGCGAGGAAAATTGCGATGGCTGCGGAGGAATCGGCGGAGCGGCGAAGCGCGGCGATCGGGTTGCTTGGACGCGATCCGGGAGCGCGAGTAGAAGATCTCCAATTGATGAAGCAGTTGCTCACCCCCCGCGTGCCTGGGGAGATTCAGAAAGCGGTGGTTAAATCTCTGGCGAATTGGGGCGACCCTTCGGTGCCGCAACAATTTGCCGACGCCTGGCCCGGGCAACTGCCTGACGTGCGCGGAGCGATGCTCGATGAATTTCTCGCGCGGGAGGCGTGGGCTTTGACGCTGCTCCAATTGATGGAAGGGGGGAAGATCGAGGCTCGGGAATTGGATGCTCCTCGCCGCGATCGTTTGCTAAAGCATAACTCGGAGCGGGTCCGGGACGTCGCGCAAAAGGTATTGGGCGCAACGGTGAATCCCGCGCGCCAAAAAGTCGTGAAAGAATACCGTCCCGCGCTAGCGCTGCAGGCGGATGCAGGTAAAGGATCAGAGGTGTTCACGCGGTTGTGCGCGAGTTGTCACAAGCTCGACAACATTGGCCGGGAGGTTGGCCCGGATTTGAGGGCGGTGGGGAATCGTTCTTCAGAAATACTCTTAACCTCGATCCTTGACCCAGGCAGCGCGGTAGATCCGCGCTACCTGGCTTATAGCTGCAAGTTGGCCAATGACGAGGAGGTTTATGGGATCATCGTGGGGGAAAGCGCGAGCAGCATCACGATGAAATCGGCTGATGGGAACACGCGCTCGATTTTGCGGACCGAGATAGGCTCGCTTACTGGCGCTAAAATCTCACTGATGCCCGAGGGGTTGGAATCGGGAATGACGCCGCAGGAGTTGGCGGACCTGATCCAGTTTCTGCAAAAACTCTGAAAACGCAGACTATCGGGCGGCACAAATATTCTGGGAGACCAGTCTGGAGTTTCGTAAGGTCTTGTCTTGTCCCAATAAACTACGTGCCTTACAAAAATCTGCCACCACTGGCGGGACTCTGTTCGATAGACGAGGCGATGAAGCCCGGGCTTTCGGTCGAGGAATGCGTGCGGCGGCTGAAGCGGTATCATTACGCGTTCAAAAGACTGAGCCAGATTCTGACGCCGAGAATCACGGCTGAGCGACGTCAATCGCGGGCCAACCCACAGCAGACTGGGCAGCCCCAGAACCCAGCGTTAATCACACGCTCGTTTTGGAAGTGGCGGAGAATTTGAGCAACCACCCCAACCCTGAGTAACCCTTTGTGGGCTCCGGTGGCCACGAACCGGCTGACACTCGACCCGCAACGGTTTTATCGCCTGCGAGGGTTGTGAACCGGTTTTTCTCGAGGAGATTCCGGCACCGAAGCCCGTTCCGGCAGGGCTGATTTTTGGTAGACTTCGACTCGACAATCGAACCCCCCAAAATCAACGACGCTGCGCCATTTGAGTTTGAGCGCGGGATTCTGGCTCAGAATATGGACAGGATTGGCAAAGACTAGTTTTCCACCGGGTTGGAGCACAGCGGCGGCGACCGACAAAAGATCCTCCACAAGCCGCTGCAAATCTCCCACATGAACTCGTTTGCCCATCGGCGGGTTGGTAATGATCAAGCTAATACTGTTACGTCCCAAACCCTCGACACGGACAAAATCACGAAAATCGTTGCAGACAAACTTGGATCGCACTGGCGGCAATTGAGCCGCCGCAAAATTGGTCTGCGCGATTTCTACGGCTTCGGGGCTTCGATCCGTCCCATACACCCCAAGGACGCCACCGAGACGGGCGCGTTCGATGAGTTCCAAACCCGAGCCGCAGAATGGATCCCAGATGACGGCGTTCTCCATTGTCCCAGCGAGCCGAGCAAGACAGGCAGCAAGGGGCGGGTGAGACGCTGCAGGCACATCATTCTGTCGATAACCAAAACGCGGATCAGGCGTCAGCTTGGGTGTTAATTCAACGGAATCGATTCCATCATGAGATCGGATGGCGATCGACCACGGAGCATTTCTCGCATCGTTGAGAATCTCAGGACAGAGCGCGTAGGCCCGAGTCGTTAGGAGTCGCACGGCACCGCGTTGGTGGCCTTTGGACACAAATTCAAGCCGATAACGGATCGATCCCTCGGTGAACGCTTTCAGCAACCGCCGAGAGACGGGCGACGTCATGACTCGAGCCAACGCTTCGATCGTCTGCTCCTCATCCATCGCCCGCACCGAACCCAAGACAAAGCTAAGAAACCCAAAACACCGAAGCGCGTAGAGGTCGCCCAACGTGAACGGCTTGAGCGGCGTGAGCGCAACGAGGCCGCTGCGAACTTCGGCAATGCGGAATTGGCCGCTGGTTCGAATCTGTTCCTCGACCTCATCGCGAACCACTTGCTCCAATCCATAACGGCCATGAAGATGAATACGCAACCCAACGAATTCGCTCAGTGGCTGGTTCATCCGCACTGTGCTTGGACTCTCCGCGCGGGCGAGGCTGGCTCGAACCTTTTGTTCGGTCTGCGCCCCTAACTCGCCCCTCCGTCGGCTCATTTCTTGGAGCGTTGCTGCGCCGCCGATTTTGGAAAGAGTTTGACCTAAAAACTTCTTCTCACGTTCCTGAGTTGTTTTTCTCAACAAGCTCAGCAACTCCGCTTCCTCGCTGAAGCCAGCACCCAACTTCGGCAAAGCCGTCATCGCATACCGCCGTATTCTTTCGTCGGAATCCTGAAGCAACCCGCGCAACCAAAGCCGCACCCGATCCTTCTGCTCCACATTACCGGATTCGGAAAAAACGACACCAATCGCACGAATCAAAGCTACACGTTGACCGCGCTCTTGGGGCGTGGCGGCATCGAACCGTACCACCTCCTGCTCCCACAGTTGTTCGCACGTGAGAGTGCGCAATTGTTCGTAAAGCTCCTTGGTGGGTTTTTTGTCGGTTCGTTTCATCATTACATCAGCCCCGCAGAGGTTATGCAGAAGCCTAACCGCGATCCTAGCAAGGATGAGCAGCGAGAACACCCAAAAATCTTCTCCCCCTTGCCCGCACAGGATTCCGTGGCACCATAAGGTTCACATGAACAAAATCGTCGGTATCGATCTGGGAACGACCAACTCCTTGGTGGCAGTCATCGAGGCGGGGCTGCCGTTTGTCATGGCGGATGCCGAGGGGTGTCGTCTGACGCCCTCGGTGGTGCATTACGGCGCACAATCAAAGATCCTCGTCGGCCACGCGGCTCAACGGATTCGAGTCCTCGACCCCGCGCACACTTTCTACTCGGTCAAACGCTTTATGGGCCGTCGCGCCAGCGAGATCACCCCAGAGGAACGCTCTGTTTCCTACCCTGTCACAGGTCAAGGTGCCCAGCCCTTGCGATTGGGCGCAGGCCACCCCAGCGTGTTACCCGAGGAAGTTTCCGCCGAAATCCTCAAAAAACTTAAGGCCGATGCCGAAGCGTCCTTGGGCGAACCCATCACGCACGCCGTTATCACCGTTCCGGCGTACTTCAATGACGCCCAGCGCAATGCAACTCTCAAGGCGGGTGAATTAGCAGGGCTTACGGTCGAACGCATCCTGAACGAACCCACAGCAGCCGCCCTCGCCTATGGTCTCCATCGCCTCCGTGAAAAATCCAAGATTGCCGTTTACGATCTTGGCGGTGGAACCTTTGACCTCTCGATTCTTGAACTCAATGAAGGTGTGTTTCAGGTCCTCGCAACCCATGGCAACACACGGCTCGGGGGCGATGATTTGGACAACGCCCTTGTGCAACACCTCGCTCGGTTGATCCACTCCGAGCACTCGCTCGACATCCTGCCGCAACCAGTCCTCGTGGCCCGCGTCCGAGAAGTTGCAGAAACCGCTAAAATTCACCTCTCCACAGAAACCGAGGTTGAGATCTCGCTCCCGTTCCTCACTTCGGCAATCAGTTTTTCAACTCGCCTTACCCGTGCCGAGTTGGAACGAGTCACTCGCGAGATAATCTCCTCCACTCGCGCCCATTGTTTCCGAGCACTTTCCGACGCACAGTTGGAAGCAAAAGAACTCGACCAAGTCATCCTCGTGGGTGGCCAAACCCGCATGCCACTCGTCCGCCAACTCGTCGCTGAGTGGTTTCATTGCCGCGATTTCGAGGCGAGTACAGGCAGCATCCGGCTAGGGTCTGATTACCACAGACCCGAAGGCCCCATGCTCAACACTTCCCAAAATCCAGACGAAGCCGTTGCGATCGGCGCAGCCATCCAAGCTGGGATTCTCTCAGGTGGTTTCAAGGATCTACTCCTGCTCGATGTGACCCCGCTCTCCCTCGGTCTCGAAACGTTCGGTGGACTCATGAACGTCATCATCCCGCGCAACTCGACAATTCCCATCAAAGCAGGCGAGGCCTTCACCACCGCGATCGACAACCAACCCTCCATGCTCATCCACGTCCTGCAAGGAGAACGCGACCGCGCCAAAGATAACTGGAGCCTTGGCCGTTTTACCCTCGAATTTGATCCGGCACCCAAAGGCGTTCCCCGTGTCGGGGTGCAGTACGAAATCGACGCCAACGGCATCCTGCATGTGCTCGCTCGCGATATTAAAACGGGTCGCGAAAAAATTGTGACCATGAAATCGACCGTGGACGTCAACGATGAGGATGTTCAACGCATGGTGGAAGAATCCGTCGAACACGCGTGGGATGATCTCAACGCTCGCCGATGGATCGAGTCAAAGCTCCGTGCGCAAGAAACCCTCATCGCCACCCGTAAAGGCTTGGCCGATTGTGGTGCAGATCTCGATGAAACCACGCTCGCCTTGATCAAAGCTACACTCTCCGAGGTAGAGCAGATTCTGAACTCAGAAAATCCCGCCACAAACTCCGGTGATAGCAACACTCTCAAAACCGCCCACGCAAAACTCGACCAAGTCACCCAACCGCTCGCCGACCTCATGATGGAATGGGCGACCGATGCTCTCCTGCGTCAACGCGGTTTAATCTAACAGTTTTCGCCGCTGGTGTTTTGACTTTGGTTGGCGTAGTGTGAGGTTCATTCAATGAATCCCAATCACTTCATCAAAGCAACCGTCTGGTGCTCACTGATCGCTTCACTCTTTCTTGCTCCACGAGCGAGTGCTGCACCTCCCTCTTTTGGTGAACGCCTTGGGTGGAAGGCCGATCAAGTCGTCGTCATTCTCCACGTCGACGATGTGGGGATGTCTCGCTCCTCAAACCTCGGCGCCACCGAATCGATCGAGCAAGGCGTCGCCACCTCCTGGGCCGTCATGATGCCCTGCTCCTGGGTTCCTGACATCGCGCATTACCTCAAAAAACATCCCGAAGTGGATAGCGGATTGCACCTGACGCTCACTTCAGAATGGGAAGCTTATCGCTGGGGTCCGCTTGCCGGTAAAACTCAGGTTCCGGGCTTGGTGGATCCCGAAGGCTGCCTCTGGCGCAACATCGCAGGCGTCGTAACCAAAGGCTCCCCCGATGAAGTCGAACGCGAAATCCGCGCCCAGATTGATCGCGCGGAAACCATCGGATTACCAATCACCCACCTCGATTCCCACATGGGCACACTCTTCGCTCGCCCTGAATTTTTTGAACGATTCGTGCGCGTCGGTATCGAAAAGCAAATCCCGATCCTCGCCATCGGTGGACATGCCACTTATACCCGCATCGAAAACCCTGAAGCCGTCGGCAAAGTTCAAGAGATAATCCCCAAGATTTGGAACGCAGGACTTCCCGTTCTCGACGATTTACACACCGGCACTTACGGATGGAAAGCCGGAGAAAAAACGACTCGCCTCCTTGCCCTACTGGCCGAACTCAAACCTGGGATCACCGAAATCCTCTTTCACGCTTCCCGACCCACCGAAGATTTTCCTGTTATCACCGGCTCCAGCGAATCTCGTTTCGCCGACCTGAAAGCACTCACCGATCCCGCCGTTAAGAAACTCATCCAAGACAAGGGCATCGTCCTCACTACTTGGAAAGAACTCATGGCACGCAGGAAAAAAGCCGCGCCAATGCCCGAGAAATAAAGCCTGCCACGTCGGCCTTTTATCCTGTCGCAGGGGTTAGCCGATGTTTTGGAATTCTCCGCGAACGCGTTCGAGCAGCGTCTTGCTGAGGCGGATGCCTTCCGGTTCAGAGATATTCTCGCCTTCGTATTCGATCCCCAGATAGCCATGATATCCCGCGCTGAGCACGATCCTCATCATTCGATGGTAATCCACGAAAGTGTCTTCACCGCGTTTGTTGAAGTCATGAGTCTTGGCGGAAACTGCTTTAGCAAAAGGCATCATTTCGGCAACCCCCTGATACCGATCGTAATCATAGAAATTACCAAAGTCCGGCAAGGTTCCCAAATTAGGCAAGTTCACTTGGCGCATCACACCCGAGAGCCACTTGCCATTGGACGATAGGTGGCCGTGGTTCTCCACGATCACATTCAGGTGATGATCCCGAGCCAATAGAGCGAGCTTTCGCAGACCATCCGCCGCACGGTTCTGTTGCTCCTCGAACGTGCCAACATTGCCCGTCTCCGCATTCACGCGCAGGGAGTGACAACCCAAAAACTCCGCAGCCTCAACCCACGGATAATGATTCTCGACAGCACGTTGCCGTTTGGCCGGATCCGGATCACCGAGATGACCCATGTCATCAATCATGATCAGTAGAATTCGCACCCCAAGATCATGCGCCCGATTCCTGAACTCAGTCAGATAGCCTTTATCCTTCGCTTTATCTTTGAAGAACTGATTGACCAACTCGATGGCGTCGATCCCGTAATCCTTCTTGGCGATCTTCGGAAAATCCAAGTGATCCATCTGTTTTGCCGCCAACGTACGGTGCAGCGACCACTCGGCCAGTGAGATTTTAAAGAGAGGCTGCCCGGGTGGTGCTTGGGGTATAGCCGCGAGACGCTTACAACCCGACATCGCCGATCCCGCCACCGTTGCGAAGGCAGCCCGTTGAAGGAACTCGCGACGATTCATAATTTCTCGATAAATCAAACCTGCCCCAAACTAACCACGGGAAACCGCGCCGCTCGTCTTTTTCTCATGAAAAGCTGCTGCAAAAAGCAGGAGGATTGCCACCGCGCCAATCGCTGGGATAATCCAAATAGTTTGCCATTCATGACCCACCGCCGGGGGAATTGCGGTGTATTTTTTTAACACAATCCCCGAAATTAAAGACCCGACATACATGCCCGCACCATACGTCAGGAAAGCGACCAACCCCTGTGCCGCGCCTCGAATCTCAGGGCTGGCTTGCCGATCCACGTAGATCTGGCCCGTGACGAAGAAAAAGTCATAGCAAATACCATGCAGCACAACACCCATGATCAACATCCATGCCAGTGCCCCACCGTTGCCGTATGCAAATAGGAAGTAACGCGCCGCCCAAGCCGCAATGCCCACCAGCAACATCTTCTTCACCCCTAAACGACTAAAGAAAAACGGCATCACCAACATGAAAAAGATTTCAGACATCTGACCAAACGTCATCTTGTAAGCCGGCTCAGAAATGTTCACCTCGGTCAGGTAAAGGTTGGTGAAGTTATAATAAAACGCTAGCGGGATGCAGACCAAAAATGAGCCGAGTGCGAACATGGAGAATGATAAATCTTTGAACAGGCGCAACGCAGGTAGACCGATCACATCGCCAAACGTGACCCGTTGCCCTTTGCTCTTCGGCGGCGTGTGAGGCAGCGCGAACGAGAATAACGCCAAAGCCACTGAAGCCGCGGCACCCACCAACATGGGGACGGAACTCGCTTCTTGATGGAGTTTACCAATCAAGATTCCCGCCGCAATCCACCCGATCGTACCGAGAACGCGGATACCGGGAAATTCTTTGCCTGCATCTTTCATCTGACCGAACGCGATCGAATTCGTCAACGCCATCGTGGGCATATAACAAAGCGTGTGCGCCATGATCGCGCCGAAAAATAACCCCCACGTTTTTTGCGTCGAGGCAAGGTAGAGGAAAACCGCACCCATCAAGTGCAGCGTTGCCAAAACTTTTTCAGACGAGAAAAACCGATCCGCAATCATCCCCACGAACAGCGGGGCAATCATGGCTGCGAGATTCGTCGTGCTATAAGCAAGGCCAACCTGAGCACCGTCGAACTTCAACGTATTCGTCAGAAAGGTTCCTAACGTGACAAACCAAGATCCCCAAATAAAATACTGGAGGAACATCATGACCGAGAGTTGCAGGCGTACTTTAGTATTCATGAGCGACGTTTTGAATCAGATTTAACAAGACCATACCAACCAGTGCCAAACTTTGGCAAGCTCCGTGGAACCAAATTGACTCCATTACCCAGCTACAGGGGGCACGGGAGAACGGGCGTTCAAAAAAGTTTTCAAATCTTGCGCGCTCTTTCCTCCGAAACCTGAAATTTCCGCAATCTGTTCCACCGTCGCCATCCGAAGCCTTTGGATGGAACCGAATTTCTTGAGCAGCGCAGCCTTCCGGCGATCACCGATCCCCGGGAAATCATCCAAAATACTTTCGGAGATTTTCTTCAACCGCAATTGCGCGTTGAACGTGTTGGCAAAGCGGTGCGATTCATCACGCACGCGCTGCAATAATTTCAGTGCCCCACGGTCATGACTCAGCAACAGCGGTTCATTCACCCCGGGTTGGTAGATCTCCTCGTTTTCCTTCGCAAGACCGATAATCGGAATGTGCCCAAGTCCCAGAGCTTTGAGTTCCTCATGTGCAGCACCCAACTGCCCCTTGCCACCATCAATAAGGATCAGGTCAGGGAGCTTGACCACGGGTGCATCTTTTCTCTCCTCAGCCATTGATGGCACCGATTGGTTTTCCCGAAGTAGTCGCGTATACCGGCGGCGGACCGTCTCTGCCATGCTGGCAAAATCGTTCTGCCCCGTGACGCCCTTCATCTTGAAGCGGCGATAGTTTGATCGATCAGGTCGGCCCCGTCGAAAGCTCACCAACGACGCTACAACAAAAGTCCCGCCAATGTTTGAGATGTCGAACCCTTCGATCCGTTCGGGTGGCCCCTTCAAATGCAACGCATCGGCCAACTCCTGCAAGTCCCTCTCCGGATCCATCGAGAGGGGGAGGCTATAAGGAATCCGCTTGAACTTGTTCGTCGTGGGTCGTGTCCGCCGGAGATCTTCAATCGCATCCCGCATTTGAGCCGCTTTTTCAAAATAAAGCGCAGCAGAGGCTTTTTTCATCTCGGCCTCCAATTGCCTCTCAAGTTCTCCTGTTTGACCCTGCATGAATTCGACTGCCGCACGCACTTGTTGTAAATAATCCTCCTGTGTGACGTTGCTGATGCAAGGCGCGGTGCAATGTTTCAGATTGCCGTAGAGACAATGCTTGTAATCCTCCTCTCCAGGAGTGTGCGCTCGACAACCACGTAGGAAAAACTTCTTCCGAGCCATGGCCAAGGTGCTCCGGAGCGCGGATGAATGCACGAACGGCCCAAAATAAAGCGCGCCATCCTCCTTCCGCAACCGAGTCAGCGTGAATCGAGGGATCGGATCGTTGAGGTTGATTTTAAGCAGGAGAAAATTTTTATCATCACGCAGGTCAATATTGAACTTCGGCTGAAACTCCTTGATCAGCTTACTTTCCAACAGCAACGACTCCGGCTCATTACGAACCACATGGATATCTAGATCATAGATCGCATCCACCAACGCATTGAATTTCAGATCCCAACCTTGACGTCGAGAAGGCTGAAAATAAGAAGAAACCCGTTTATGAAGATCGCGTGCCTTGCCGATATAAATGACCGTCCCAAAGCGATCCTTCATCAGGTAGATACCCGGCTTGTGCGGCATCTCACCAATTTTATGACGGATCAACTCTCGTGCATTCATACCGTCACCTTACACCGACTCCGCAGCATTTGCTTAAGGCTGTGCGAGCTCCGGCTTCTCCATAAAAGCGTAGCAAAGCATATGACAAATCCCCATATGAGCATCCTCAACCCGTCCATAATGCTCAGAATCCACCACCACCACATGCTTCGCCAACTCCGCCAACCGACCACGCTTAGCTCCCACCAGCGCGATCGTCTCAAGCTGATGTGCATTCCCCCATTCGATCGCCTTGACCAAATTCGGTGAATTGCCACTGACACTCATCGTCAGCAGCAAATCGCCCGGACGTGCATAGTTTGCCATCTGGCGCACAAAAATTTGATCATACGCATAATCATTCCCCAACGCGGTCAACCAACTGACATTATCATTCAAGGAAAGCACACGAAACCGGCGAGGCAATTTATCCGACGATCCTTTGCCGAGATCCGTCGCGAAATGTGAGGCATTCGCTGCACTGCCACCGTTGCCAAACACAAAAATCTGACGATCTGCCTGATAAGCGACCCGCAACTGTTCGATTAAAGCCGCCACCTGCGTCGCAGGGATCGAGTCCAAGGCCGCTTTTTGTTGACTGATATACTCTGCAATCCAAGATTCCATAATCCTAAGCATTGCAGAAACTCGTGGCCTTGGAAACTGACAAACCACAACCGAAATCAGGCCCCAATCTGTTCCGCCAAAAACAACGCTCCCACCGGGACAACATCCTCCGCAAGCCCCGCTAAAACAATCTCAGGCCCGGGTGCAAACGCGCTCATGACAAAACGAGGCAACGCTTTTGCCACCCCCAACCGCAGCGGATCTCCGACTAACGAAAGTCCTCCCCCCAGCACCACCACGCTCGGATGACACAAATGCACCACATGCGAAAGTCCCATCGCTAGATCCTCAGCCACCTCCACCAACAATCGTTGCGCAAGGTGATCCCCCTGATCCAAAGCCGGACGCAGAAACTGCGCCTCGCCCCGGTTCAAACCTGCCGCCAACCTTGCCAGCACACCGCTGGGTTCCTCCACAATCGCCGTCCGGATCCGACGATCCACCGCCCACCCCGAACAACGGGATTCGATAATCATCCCATCGCGATCCAGCCGAAGATGACCAAACTCCGCTTCACCCGGTGCCCGACCGTGATAAATCTGGCGGTCCACCACAAGCCCACCCCCTACTCCGCTCCCCATCGTCACATAAAAAACGGGGTTGATCCCTCGGCCAGCTCCCGCTAACGCTTCACCTAAAGCAGCCGTATTCGCGTCGTTCTCGACTCGAACAGGAGCATGAATCTGGGATTCCAACCACGAGCCCAGCGCGAACCCGGACCATCCCTCAACCTGATGCGAACACGCAATCACACCCGTCCTCCAATCCACCGGCCCCCCAAACCCCACACCCCCACCAGCCATAGGACGGCCTCGAATCAACCCCGGTAACGCCACCTCGATCTGTTCGCGAATCCCCGCGCCGCCACGTCGAGAATCCACCTGCAACCGAATTCGTTCCACAATCTCCCCCCCAGCCAAGCCAAGGACCAGTTGCAGTTTGGTTCCACCGATTTCGACACCCAAGTATAAATTTGCCATGAGATTTTCGAGCTAAAGCATGGATCAACTCGCCCGACGTGAGAAGATTTTTGTAACAAACGCAGCGAGGTCGGAGTCATTCAGTTTGTCCTCTCGTTCGTTTTAGATTACTTTTGTGGGAGGAGCACCCAACTTATATGAAAACCAGCATAGGGAAGCAGCAAGGGTTCACGCTCATCGAGCTCCTTGTCGTCATCGGGATTATCGGAATCCTCGCCGGCATGCTCATGCCCTCCGTCGTGCGAGCCAAGCAAAAGGCGCAACGCATTAAGTGCTTAAACAGTGCGCGTCAACTCGGGCTTTCCGCAGCGGTCTACGCCAGCGACTTTGATGACGAGCTTCCTCCCCGACGACGCGTCACGAATGCGTGGCCCACCGCTTTAAAACCCTATTACATCAACGCCAACATTCTGAAGTGCCCCGCAGATCGCATGCTCGAGTCCCGCAGTTACCTTATCAATGGCTGGAATGACTATTGGGAGAAAACCCTTTCACCTGTCGATTATCGAAACATGATGCGCTGGTCCCACCCCCACGGCATGAGGTTTAGCGACGTGCGCTTGCCCTCCGACACCATTCTGTTCGGCGAAAAACGGATTGGTTCTTACCATATGCATATGGATTTTGGGCAGGACGCAGGCAACGACAAAAAAGAGGTCGCTCAAAACATGCATTCCTACGGAAACGGCGGAAAATCTGGTGGGTCGAACTTCGCCTTCATCGATGGTAGCGTCCGCATGTTGCCTTATGGAGGCTCGGTCAAGCCTATCAACCTTTGGGCCGTCACCGAGCTTTGGCGATCGGCTCCGGTAGATTTGCCATAGCCTCGTCCCCATGACGACCGAAGTAAGCCCACCTCAAATCCCGATCACCTTCGGGGATCTCAAACGCCATCCTGACCTCGCCCCACAACAGAAAAACGGGCACCTTCTCATTCAATACTACTCCGCCTTGGTGTTCGGAGTCGCCTCCGCCCTGCTTCCCAACGAGCCCGCAGCACACGAGCGAATCGTTTGGGTGGTTTTTGATTTATTAACGCATCGGTGGAAACGCGTTCCAAAAAAGACAACCCTTGCCGCTTGGTTACTACGCACGGCCTGGTTTGCAGTCCAACGAGAACAACGCGCCCTTGACCGACCTAAGACTCCGCTCCGCTCCGAGCTCATGGCTCGCGCTCTGCTCACAAAATATATCCTGCGCCTTTCACCCAAGCTCGCAGATCCCATCGTCCTCGTGTTCATCTGCCAAAATTCCATCCCAGGCTTAGCCTCAGCTTGGCGGATCAAAGAAGCCACCCTCGCGGCACGAGCCAAAAAAGCGTTCACACGGATCGAAAAATTGCTACGCCACACAGGAGTCACTGAAGCCCCGATCGCAGTCCTCCAATCCCTCGCCGTTCCACTCCCTCCGGATCTCTACGAACAACTCCGCACACACTTGCAGACGGTGTTACCCGTAAAACCTCTGCGATCCCCTCTGTTCAAGAACACCTTGCGATCCTGGCGTTGGCTCGGGTTCCGCCGGTTTTGGAGCAGGGTACTCAATACCCTTGCTGGGGTGATCACCGTGATGATTGTTTTGGGTCTCACATTTTTTTGGCTCGCCACCAACGGTTTTCTGACCCTGTGGAGCATCAGGAATAATAACCGTCGCTTGGCCAAGGAAATGCCCGAGATCCTCCAACCCGCGCGGCCGTGGACTGCGACGACGGATCATCAAATATCCCTCCCCAACAATTCATCCACTCTCTACACCTTAACCAATATCTGGGTGGCCAAACTCAGCTTCACTTCCGACGCTTGGAAGGACATCAAGCCCTCGACCACCGCGCCCGTGCGTAGGATTCACCAACCCGATGGATCAATCAGCCTCCGAAATCCCAAAGCCCAACGCAGCGGCCTTTCAGGCGTCCTAGGATTCGACTTCAATTGGGCTCATGGAAATTTAGAGTTCGCTGGCCAAAACTTTCCAGATGTGGCCGTCCGATTCCGAGGCAATGGCACTTACGTCAATTCCTTATTCGGCAACAAGCAATCCTTCAAGGTGGACCTCAACAAATTCACCAAAGGCCAATCCTTCGCGGGAATCCATACGCTAAACTTCCTCAACGCTATTGCTGATAACTCCTACCTACACGACACGTTGGGTGAACAATTATTCCGCGACCTTGGCGTCCCGGGTCCACGCACTGCTTACGCCTACCTGACCGTCGATGCCCCCGGGGCGTTGACCAACCAAGCCCTCGGCCTATATGTCCTCATGGAGAACATCGACGCTGATTTTGCTGCCGACCGATTTAAGAATAAAGCAACCCCCATCTTCAAACCTGTCACCCCATATCTCTTCAAGGATTTAGGCGATAATTGGAAATCGTATGCGGATATCTACGATCTCAAAACCAAGGCCACCCCAGAGCAACTAGACCGCGTGGTGCAATTCTCGAAACTATTGACCCATGCAACCGACGACGAGTTCTCGCGCCGCCTAGCAGAGTTTTTAGATCTGGAAGAATTTGCAAGTTTTCTAGCCGGTCACGTTCTTCTCTCCAGCTACGATGGCTTTTTGGCAAACGGCCAGAACTATTATATCTACCTCGACCCTCTCTCCAGCAAGTTTGGATTTATTTCCTGGGATCAGGATCATGCCTGGGGCGAATTCCCTTATGTGGGCGATGCGGACTCCAGAGAAAAAGCCAGCCTTTGGGAGCCAAGCAGCTATCAAAACCGTTTCCTCCAGCGCGTTCTAAAAGTCGAGGCGTTCCGGACGATTTATCGAAGCCGTATCGAATCCGCGCTCACCAATTATTTTAATCCGGATTACCTTTTCCCGAGGATCGATCATCTCGCTTCCCTCATCCGACCTGCCGTCGCAGCGGAGTCTGATTTCCGTTTGAAACGATTCGATCAATCCGTCAGCACCAATTGGGTCACAGGCCCCCGCGAGGGCCGGATGGAAGGGCCCAAAAGCCCAGTCCATCAAATCAAACGGTTCGTGACCAACCGTACCCAATCGCTACGCGAACAACTGGACGGCAAATCCAAAGGCCGAACCCTCCGCGGAATGAACATCGGAAAAAAGAACGATCCCGATAAATCTTCCGAGGATTAAACCCCTCAGTTCTTAGCTCAGGGCTTGTCGTATTCCCCGATCGAACGTAGCCAGATATTCCGAAAACGCATCGGGTTATTGTGATCCTGCAGCTCGATATACATCTCCGCCGGATGCGGCCGATCATAATTGCCGTTCGCACGATGAGGTGTCGTTCCCGCGTATTCCTTTTTATGATGCAGCAACACACCGTTATGGATCAGGGTCACACTCGCTTTCTTCATGATTTTTGAGTCCTTATCCCATCGTGGGGATTCAAAAATAATATCATACGACTGCCATTGACCCGGAGCTTTGCTCGCGTTCACAAGGGGTGGGCTTTGGCCATATAGCCCCCCGCATTGACCATCGGGATACGTCGGGTTGTTATAAGAATCAAGCACCTGAATCTCATAAACTCCATTCAGCAAAATTCCGCTATTCCCACGACCTTGGCTATTCCCATCAACCTTGATCGGCGTAGCGAATTCGATGTGCAGTTGAAAATCTGCAAACTTATTTTTAGTACGAATACTTCCCGTCTTAGGGGCGACTTCCATATAGCCATCCTCAATCTTCCACTTCGCAGGACTGCCATCTCCCTGTTGCCAATTACCCAGTTGCTTCCCATCAAAAAGGATCACCGCATCCGAAGGTGCCGGTGCCAGATGACTAAAGGAAGCCCCCGTAGTCACAAGGCGAGGCTGCGGTCGATCTCCATCATGAACATGCCACGAAGTCCCTGGAATGATAGGCGTGTCCTTGTACCCAAGTTTGGGTGCATCGGCGGCCCAGAGTGTTGCGCAACTCCCTACAATGAGGGCGGAATAAATCATTTTCTTCATATAATTGTTCACTGAGTCCCCAAACTCTTCCGTTTGCCCCTCCAGAAAGCAAGCGATACTATCCGCTTGCGCTCCGACTTTGCGGCGGGTTTAATCCCCTTCCTTAACCTGATCTACCAACTCTCATGAAAATACTCACGCTCGCCCTCTTGTTCTGTGGACTGCTTGCAGTCATCACACCGACCCATGCCGAAGACAAAAAATCGGCAGAGGACCAACTCCGCGCCTTGGTCGAAAAAGTTCAAATCAAACTCAAGGCCAACAAACGGACCGAATCGGATCTCGCTGACGAGCTCAAGGAATTTGACACGTTGATCCTCGAACACAAAACCGAGAAGACCGAGGAAGTTGCCCGCATTTTTTTAATGAAGGCCATGTTGTATGTCCAAGTCTTAGAACTTCCCGACAAAGGCGTTCCCCTCATCAAACAAGTCCAAAAAGATTTTCCTGAAACCGAAGTTGCGAAGCGCGCCGACAAACTCTTGGCTTCCATCGAAAGTCAGGCAGAGATCACAAAAATTCGCAGCCAATTGAGCATTGGATCCGGATTTCCAAACTTCGAAGAAAAAGGTTCAGACGGCCAACCGCTCTCCATCGCCGCCTTTAAGGGCAAAATTGTCCTCGTCGATTTTTGGGCCACATGGTGTGGGCCCTGCATTGCAGAACTTCCCAACGTCCTCAAAGGGTTCGAAAAATATCATAGCAAAGGTCTAGAAATCGTCGGCATCAGTCTGGACGAGGATAAAGAAAAATTCGCCGCATTTTTGAAACAACATTCCATGCTCTGGCCCCAGTACTTTGATGGCAAAGGGTGGCAGAACAAACTAGCCGCCAAATACGGTGTGAACAGCATCCCTGCAACCTACCTGCTCGATAAAGAGGGAAAGATCATCGCCAAAGACCTACGAGGTGAAGCGTTGCTGACCGAGTTGGAGAAACTCCTCGGAAAATAACCACCCGCAATTTTCCTGATTACAACAAACGCTGCTGAGCCGAAACTCGTGGAGCAAGCCCCAATCGTTGGTAGCCCAACTCGGTTACCACCCGCCCTTGCGCCGTCCTATTCAGGTAACCTTCCATAATCAAATACGGTTCATACACCTCCTCGATTGTGTCCGGTTCCTCCCCCACCGCCACCGCTAACGACGAGACACCCACAGGGCCCCCTCCAAACTTTAAAACAATCGCCTCCAGTATTCGCTTATCCATTTCGTCCAAGCCGTGTTGATCAATCTCCAGCAAGGCCAAAGCGCGATCCGCGATATCAATACTAATGCGTCCATCCCCCCGCACCTGCGCATAGTCGCGCACACGCTTCAGTAAATTGTTAGCGATGCGTGGAGTGCCACGACTTCGCCGCGCAATCTCCAACCCTCCTTCCTCATCAATCTCAATATTGAGCAGATGCGCCGACCGAATCACAATTCGCTGCAACTGTTCCGCCGTGTAATAATCCACACGCTCCCGCACAGGAAAACGCGTCAGCAACGGCGCAGACAACAAACCGCTCCGCGTCGTCGCACCAATCAACGTAAACCGAGGTAAGTTCAGCCGAATGCTCCGCGCATTGGGTCCCTGATCAATAATAATATCCAGTTTGAAATCCTCCATCGCTGGATAAAGATATTCCTCAATCGTTTTTTGCAGACGATGAATCTCGTCAATGAACAGGAGATCTCCTTCCTCAAGATTCGTCAGCAACCCTGCAAGATCGCTCGCCTTCTCAATCGTCGGCCCTGAAGTCGTCTTTAAGTTTCCGCCCATCGACTTCGCGATGATATTTGCCAACGTCGTCTTTCCTAATCCGGGAGGACCATTCAACAAAATATGATCCAACGGCTCCCCTCGCTGCTTCGCCGCCTGAACCGAAATCTCCAACCGTTCCTTCACCTTCGCTTGCCCTGTGAACTCGGAAAAAAGCGACGGTCGCAACGTCATTTCGAGAACAACATCCGGCTTCGTCAAAACTTCCGCATTCGGGCGTTCAGGCATAAAATTCAAAGACTGCAAGCCCGTTCTCAGGTCTTCAACGGACATCCTACATTCAACCCATGTTGCAAACAATACGCCGCGTTTTCCACATACTTTTGCGCCCAACCTTTCAACGCAGCACGCTCCTCGCTACTCAGCATTTTGACCACCTTCCCTGGCGTACCAAGCACAAGCGAACCTGCAGGCACCTGCATCCCACCTGGCACCAACGCATTCGCGCCAATGATTGATTGGGCACCAATCACCGCTCCATCCAGAATCGTCGCCCCCATCCCCACCAAGCACTCATCACCCACCACGCACGCATGCACCACTGCCGAATGGCCCACCGTCACCCACTCACCGATCACACACGGAAAATCATCCGCCAAATGTAGCACCGCGTTGTCCTGAATGTTGCTGTAAGCTCCCACCGATATCCGGTGAATATCCCCGCGAAGCACCGCCCCAAACCACACGCTCGCATGATCCCCCAACGTCACATCCCCCAGAACCACCGCCGTGCTCGCAATATAAACCCCAACCCCCAGCACAGGTTGCTTGCGCAAATGCGCTTCAAGTTGATCATACAACATTACATTCTGAAAGTGCGGCGACCCGACAAGAAAATCGAGTGCTAAAAACAAAAAACCCGCCGGATAATACCAGCGGGAGACTCTTGCTTGGCATTCCTCCTCAGAATTCTACCAATCACCCCGCATCTGGTGGTGATGACTCTGCGCATGGTGATGACTACTCCCAAAACTAATTCCGATGATCGGGCGGGGTGCATAATACACTGGCCGAGGTGCATAATACACCGGCGCAGGCATGTAAACTACTGGCGGCGGCATGTAGACCACGGGAGCAGGCGCGTAATACACCGGAGCCGGGGCGTAATACACGGGAGCAGGCGCAACCACCACCTGCGAATACACCACAGGTTGTTGATACACAACGGGTGCCACTGGCTGAGGCACGTAGTAAACCGGTGCAGCGTGATACACCGGAACAGGCTCCAAGGCCCGTGATAGAATCGAGACCGCCGCGACTGCCGTCAAAATCTTACCCGCAGTCGCCCATTCTCCTTGGCCCGCCTGCACCCGAGGTGCCACAGCAGAACCCAACAACACTACCGACAATACAGAACTTACAAGAACACGTTTCATAAACACATTCTGGCGGATTATCCGCCGATCTTGTGAAGCGACCGATATTTACCAGCCATCCTCACACCTACCTTCGACGGCGCGATTTGTCTTTTATTCAAACCTGCATTATCCCTAACAAGGAACCGATCCCCGACCCAACGGCCCATGAATTCAAATCTCAGCCCACGAACCAGCCAACCCGCACGCCGGATCCAACGCATCCCGCGCTCCTTCAAAGAACTCACGCCGAGCAATCATTTCCACCCGGGCACCTTCTTCTATGAACTCCTCTGGAAAGGCTGGATCACCAAGCGCACAGGCCGCAGACACCGCCCACAATTTCCCGAAGTCCACCCAGGCCAAGTCGCCCTCACCTGGATCGGTCATGCCTCCTTCCTACTCCAATTCTCGGACATGAACGCCCTCGTCGATCCCAATTTCGCCAATTGGATTTTCCTTCTCACACGACTCCGCCACG
>Ga0114966_10000296_pt1 | contig 48209 bp, 38 predicted proteins | sample M_130207_XF_Meta_FD_87029 | JGI IMG/M metagenome (GOLD analysis project Ga0114966, IMG submission 87029) | Freshwater microbial communities from Lake Montjoie, Canada to study carbon cycling - M_130207_XF_MetaG | ecosystem: Environmental > Aquatic > Freshwater > Lake | place: Lake Montjoie... | reverse complement strand
GACACTCGGCATGACACTCGGCATGACGCAACAGCGCCACTTCAAACGGATGCTGATCAACGTTCAAGATGGCATCCATCATCTTCATATTGGCGAGATGGAAATCTGGGACGGTGCCGACTTGGCGCTCCTGCGCGAGGGGCTGTTCAAGCTGATCGAGCACGAGCGTTGTCGATCAATCTCCATCGACATGCGTTACGTGAAGTACATCCCCAGCGGCTTCTTCGGAATGCTGGTCGATTGGCAGGAGAAGCGAGGCGTCTGTTTCGCCATGACAACCCCGCAGCCCAATGTTCAGCGGATGCTCTGGTTCCGCCGCTTCTTTCAAATGGGCCTCGACGGGCTGTACGAACTCAAGACCGAGCCACAAGACGCCATGGTCGCTCCGAACCACGGCACCGCCGATTGCCTGACAGAGACAGCCGCGATCTGAGGCGAGCGGCGGGAAACAGCTTACCCCAAAGTAGACGAGTCACTCCGTGACTCGATGATTCCGATCACGGAGTGACCGGACTACTTTCTTCTGCCGGTCGCCTGACCGCTCGTCGAAAAAGCCGTACCACAGCCGGCCCGCCTGTTCTACGTTTTTCAACAGCCGGCTCAACGCCGAACTACTGTTTATTGCCAGCGTCACCCGTCTTCTTAGCGAGCGGCGTCCAGCGTTTGATGCGGACGGCATTGGCTTCGCGGTACGGGTCTTCGGCGACGGTTCGCTCGATGGCCGCGACCGCTTCTGAAAACTTACCCTGGCGGACGTGGCACTCGGCGAGCAGTGACCGCGCGGCGAACGTCCAACGGCCTTTGCGATCGAATCGCTTCACGTAGCCCGCAAGTTGCTCGATAGCAGCTTCATACTCTTCTGCCTCGAACTTACTGAGGCCGCTCCAGTAGATGGCATCCTCCGCCGCGAGGCGGTGCAGTTGAACAATCTCCGTAAATTGGCTCGGCTCGATTTCGAGATGGCGGATGGACAGGTAACGCTGCGTCGCGTCCTCGAACTTGCCCAGCAGTTGATCAGTACGAATCTTGAGCATCTTTCGTTCGGCAACGGCTCCGACGGCATTGCCGGTCTTCGGGTCCACGTTCGCTGCGATCGGTGCGCTGAAGCTGAGTAGTAGCTGCTGCATCTGCTGCATCGTTGCTTGATTGGCCGTGCGTGCCGTCGCGAGTTGGCGAGCGGGGTACGGCCAAAGCAGGAGGTTCTCGGCCTTGAGGTCTTGGCAGGCCGCTTGGATGCGCTTGATCAAACCTGTCCGGCCGAGGTCATCTGACGGCGGATCAAACAGGACGCAGGCGGACTCCGCTGGCAGTACCTGTTCCAATCGGTTCATCCGACGCCCCCAAAAGTCCGGTTCCGCGATCGGCATGACGCGAGCCACCTTGAGTGACTCCGCGTCAATGCGGTAAGGCTGGTCGGCACGAGCGGCCAGTTGTTGCAACCATTCGGGGTGAGCGGGAAGTTCCAACAAGGTTGCGGGCGCGAAGCTTGTCGCAGAAATCTCGACGGAAGAAGGTATGGCAAGGCCGAGCTTCGCATCGAACAGGTGAATGCGATCGTTCAGGACCGCGCCAAACAGCCACTCATCATCATCGGCTTTCGCAGCATCGCCCGGTCGAACGATGACACTGTCGATTCGCAGCTGCTTCAGGATGGAGGCACAGACCCAAGCTCGGTCCTCCGGTGTCCCACGCCCGGTCATCAGGATCAGGTACGTGGAGATCGGAAGTTCGGGGTCGTCGTCGCCGCGCAGCGCGATGTTGCGAACGACGAATTGGAAGACCTCTTGAACTCGTTGCAGTTCGTCATTGCTGCGAGCCGCGAGATAGGTCGCGATGCTATGCGTCAACTGGCAATCGCGGATGTGGACCGCGTCTTGTTCATCGAACTTGTCGGTCGTCAGCCGTTTCGCCACTTCGGCGCTTGCCCAGCCTGTCGGAGGCGCGGGGGTCTCTGATTCAACGGCGTCGCCGCCCAACTTGGCGTCACCGAGCATTCCCCGCCACGAATTGAGCAGGCTCACGGGCTTGTCCGGAGCGGCGGCGATGCTGAAGTTTTCCGGCCGCAGTTGATGGATGGCGCTCTTGAGCAAGTCTTCTGCGGAAGCGGTCTTGTTGGTGGCTTTGCCCGATGACACGACCGCTTTCCGCGGGCACCCGGTGGCGGTCGCCAACATCACGAGACTTGCGATCAAGACAGAAGCACGTCGAACATTCATGACGGAGAATTCTCTTGGAAAGGTTTTCAGACGGATGTTGTGGGCGATCTGAACGGGACGAGCGTGGTCTTCAGTAGAGCAGTGTTCTCAAAGGGCCATCTACGCCGAAGCGAGGCAACTCGTTGAGCGTTTTCTGGCATTGCTGGAAACCCGCTTGTACCTCACGCGGCACTAAGTGAGACGTTCCGAGCGGGGCGGCGTAAGCCCCCCGGTTCTTGGGCATAAGCCCTCGCGGGAAGAACCGGGGGGCTTACGCCGCCCCGCTCAGATGTCTGATCACGGCTCACACGATCAAACGAAGCGTTCCGATTGAAATGCGGATTACACAATGCCAGAGTCTCAATCCGCGAACTCCAGTGCCAGCGCTCGCAGCCTTACCAACTGTTCAATCAGTCGCGGCAGCTCATGCAACGGGACCATGTTGGGGCCGTCGCTGAGAGCTTGATCGGGGTTCGGATGTGTCTCAAAAAAGATGCCGTCGCAGCCGGAAGCGACGGCCGCGCGAGAGAGGAACGGAACCAGTTCGCGCCGTCCGCCGGTGGTCGCTCCGCCGGGGAGTTGCACGCTGTGCGTCGCGTCGAAGATCACGGGACCGCCAAACGACTGCATCACGGGGATACAGCGCAGGTCGTTCACGAGTCGTCCGTAGCCGAACATCGTGCCGCGCTCGGTCAGCAGGACATTGGGATTACCAAATGCCTCACACTTTTGGACGACGTGGACCATGTCTTCGGGAGCGACGAACTGTGGCTTCTTGACGTTGATCGTTCCGCCATGCTTGGCCGTCGCGGCGGCGACCGCTTCTACGAGATCCGTCTGTCGGGCGAGGAACGCGGGAATCTGAACGATCTGGCACACTGCGGCCGCTGGTTCCGCTTGGCTTGGCTCGTGGACATCGGTCAGCAATGGCAGGCCGGTGGTCTCGCGGACCTTGGCCAGAATTTCCAAACCTCGTTCGAGACCGGGGCCTCGAAAACTGTCCACGCTCGTTCGGTTGGCTTTGTCGAAGCTCGACTTGAAGACGATCTGCACGTTCTGCGACGACGCGAGGTCTGCCAATCGCTTCGCGACCTCCAACACCAACTCTTCACTTTCGATGACGCACGGGCCAGCGATGAACAGCAGCGGCTCGCGTCGTCCACAACGCCAGCGTCCAATCGAAATCGGGTTGTTCGGCAAGGTCGATCCTTTCTCACAAATCACGTCCATTCGGGGGAGGCATCCTATCCGCAGTCGCAACGCCCTGCGACTGTTGTCGCGTTCACAAGTAGAACACTTCAAGGCTCCCGAGCAGTTCGTGAACCGGGGTTGAGCGAACTTGGCAACGCTTGTAAGGTTTGCAACCCCTCGAATATCCGAGGGCTTTCTTCGAGCCACGACAAGGATGTCGAGTGTTCCTGACGCGATCCATTCGCCGCAAGCTGGTCATTGGACTGGGGCTCGTCCTGTTGATGCTGGTGTTGCTCGGCGTCGCAGGCTTCTCGGGTTTGTGGTCTTACCGCAACGTCGTGAAGGATCTGCAAGCTCAGTTGGACAACGAGCCGAACCGTTCTGAGCTGGCCATGGCACTCGCCGCTCTGATCGAACCCTTGATGCTGATCGAGCGGCCGACAGAGCCATTGGGGCCGAGAGTTCACAAGCGGCAGGAACTGGAGTTCCACTCGGCGTTGTGGACGGAACGGTTTGACCAAGCGGTTCACGAGTTGCGTGAGTATCGTCGCCGCATTCCGCTTCCCTCGACGCTGGCGGGACCGCGCGTCGGGATCAGCCACATCAAGTTGGACGAAATCCAACAAACGCTCGGATTGTTAGAGCGCGGGACGCGGCAACTCAACAACACTCAGGATCGTGAACCGATCCTGAACGCGATGTTGCGCGATGTCGCTCGCTTGCAGATCATCGTGCAAGAATTGCCCAACTCCGAGCGCGGTTTCCACACGACATTGCGGGAGGCGCACGATGCTTACAAATGGCGGCTGTGGTTGATTGGCGGTTGCCTCGTACTCGTGCTGCCGCTCCTCGCATCGCTGTATTGGTGCGGTTACGTCTGGATTTTCGTGCGAGTCAAAAAACTGCACGACGCGGCGTTGCGAGTGGCCAACGGAGACTATCGTCACCGCCTGACACTGCCCGGTCGCGACGAGATGGTCGATCTGGCGGACAGCTTCAATCGAATGATCGACCGCTTTCAGCGCGACAAGTCGGAGTCCGATCGCGAGGCCCAATGTCGCGGCGAACAGATCGTACGGAACAAGCATCTCGTGGACCTCGGTCAGATGGCGTCGGGAATCGCACACGAAATCAACAACCCGCTGAACTCGATCCTGTTGGCATCCGATTCACTGTTGCAGCGACTAATCGAATCGGATGGCCAGTTCGGACGAGACGCCGCCGACCGCGAACTGCTGCGCGCGTACTTGCCGATGATCGCGCAGGCGGCCGACCGGTGTCAGGCCATCACACATCGCACGCTCGACATCGCACGCGGCAACAACGGTCCGCATGTCCGCTATGACCTGACCAAGATCGTGGTCGAAGTTCTCGACCGCCTGCGTCACGTCAAAGGCCACGATCACATCACGATTGAGTTCGACCGCTCCAAGCCGCACTCGGCCGACGTCAATCCGGGTGAGCTGGTTCAGGTCGTGCAGAACCTTGTGATGAATGCCCTCGAAGCGATGGAAGGACAAGACTCGGGAACCGTTTCCATTGCGCTCGATGAGTCCGTGGACGAAGTCATTCTGAGCGTGAAGGACTCGGGTTGCGGAATGACTCCGCACGTCCTGTCACACCTCTACAAACCGTTTTTCACCGAGCGTGCTTCGGGCAAAGGAACGGGACTCGGCCTGTCGATCGTCGATCGGATCGTGGGTGAGCACGGCGGTCGCATTGAAGCGCTCAGCGACGGTCCCGGCGAAGGAAGCACGTTCCGAATTCACATTCCCCGAAGAGCGCAGGAGTCGGCGGTGGCAGCCTGACGCGGCCCCATCAACAATGGCCGAAGACCTCGCCACCAAATCACGTTGCTCCACTTTTCTTCTTCTGATATCACCCGCCCCCTGTTGAACTGCCAATCGGCAAACACCGCCATCCGACATGGGTCGGCTCGCTGACAAGGATGTCACGAGTAGGGCAAGGAGATCGCCCGTTGACTGCTGCCGCGACAAACAAACTGCGAGTCCTGTTCGTCGATGACGAGCAAACGATTCGCGACGTGATGAAGATCGAACTGCCACGCATGGGCCACGACTTGGTGCTGTGCGAGGACGGCCATGCCGCATTGAAGGCGCTCGAACTTCAAACCTTCGATGCGGCCATCGTCGATCTGCGCATGCCCGGCCTCAGCGGCTGGGACGTGATCCAACACATCAAGAAGGTTTCGCCCGAGACCGAAGTCATCATCAGCACGGCGCACGGCGACGTGGACGCCGCGATCCAAGCCGTCCGCGCGGGGGCCTACGATTTCCTCCGCAAGCCGTGCAAGCTGATCGACATCAGTGCCTCACTGAAACGAGTCGCCGACAAGCGGATGTTGACGAACAAAACGATCGCTCTCGAATCGAGACTCAAAGCGGTCGAAGGCTCACCCGATTTGGTCGGTCGCACGCCCGAGATGCTGCGCGTCAAGAAGCTGTGCGAGAAGATTGCTCCGACCGATTCGAGTGTCCTCATTCTCGGTGAGACCGGCACGGGAAAGGAACTCGTCGCCCGCCGCATTCACGATCTCAGCAACCGCTCGAAGATGCCGTTCGTCGCCGTGAATTGCGGCGCGTTGCCCGAGAATCTCGTCGAGAGCGAACTGTTTGGACATCGCAAAGGTGCGTTCACTGGAGCCGACACGCCTCGCAAAGGACTGCTCGAAGTCGCCAACGGTGGGACGCTGTTCCTTGATGAGTTGGGTGAACTCGACAAGTCGATGCAGGTCAAACTGCTGCGATTCTTGGAGTCGGGCGAGGTCCGGCGCGTCGGTGAGAACGAAGCTTTTCACGTCGATGTCCGCGTCGTCTGCGCAACAAACTGTGATCTCCAGCACATGGTCGTCAATGGCTCGTTCCGCGAAGACCTGTTCTTCCGAGTCAACACGTTTGAGATCACGCTGCCACCGCTGCGCGAACGCAAGGATGACATCCCCGAACTCGCACGGACACTGATCGCCCGGCATCTCAAGCGGCACGATGTCCCAGAAAACGTGCTGTCTCCCGAAACGATCCAAGTCCTTAAGTTGCACGATTGGTCGGGCAACGTGCGGGAACTGGCCAACGCCCTAGAACACGCAGTGATCATGTCCGACGGCGGCGTCGTGCAACCGGAAGACTTGCCAGCGGGTGTCCTGCGCCACGCGGCGACGGCGGGCCTGATTAAGCCCGCGACCGTCGAACTCCCTTCGGCACACCCGAAGACACTGCGCGAGATCGAAATGGACGTGATCTATCGCGTGCTGGACAAGCATCAAGGCGACAAACCCAAAGCCGCCATCGAACTCGGCATTGCGTTGAAGACGCTCTACAACAAACTCAACGGCGACCAGACGAAGGCCGCCGGTTGAGAGAGTGTCTGTAGGGTGCGTGGAGTCTTCGGAACGCACCGTCGTCGGAAACGTGATCTTGAGCCGGTGCGTTCCGAAGACTCCACGCACCCTACACGCTGAGGCGCGACATGCGCAAGCGAACCACCATGCTCACTTCACTTCACGGATGCGGATGTTCTTGAACTCCGTCCACATCGGCTTGCCCGCGTGGAGTTGCAACGCGAGGACTCCTTCCTTCAGTGCCAACTCGGGATGGTTGTCGGTGAAGTCGAGGATCAGCACGTTGTTGAGATAGTGCTTAATGTGGTTTCCCTTCGCGAGGATGACCACGTCGTTCCAGTCGTCCAGCTTAAACAGCTTCTCGAACGCGGCGGCATCGACGAGGTCTGACTTCACGACCTTCTTGCCATCGGTCTCCCACGTTGCCTGTTCTCCAGCAAGACAGATTCGGCTTCGCTTGCCACCCTCGTCGTAGATGAAACCGGAGACGTTTGGAAACTTGTTTTCGTTCCGCAGCTCGTGCTGATACCCGCGGACGACCCATGCGTTGCCTACTTTTCCATCGGTGATGTGCTTTGAGCGGTATTGAATCCCCGAGTTGTTCGTCGCGTTGCAGCGGAACGACAACCGCAATTCAAAATCTTTCGTCGAGCCGTCCTTCCAAATGATGAACGTGTTCCCTTTGGCCGGATTCTCGGCAGTGGTCTCACCGTGAATCACGCCGTCCTTGACGCTCCACAGTTTGGGATCGCCATCCCAACCGGTGAGGTCTTTCCCGTTGAAGAGCATCTTCATTCCAGCCACTTCGGCGGGAGCCTCGGCCCCTATCGCACCGACGGACATCGCACCCACAGCCACCAAACAAACCGTCATCCGGACCACATCGCGAAGCATGTTGTTCTCCAAGGAAAGTGAACCGACCACGTCGTTGTTATACCGCACGCGATTGAAGCTGACACCAACCCGAAGCGTAAGCGAGGAGGCAACGCCAGTCCTCGCTCACGCTTCGGGTTGGTGTGAAATGTGCCATCCTCACCCATCAGGACCGGCGCAACATTAACGGCCCCATCGTGGCGATGCGGCCAGCATCCGAGCCGACGCTGGCAGTGTCGGCCACGACAGTGATTGCTTCGCTGATCCTTATTACTTCCCTGATCCTTAGAGGTCACTCGCCGCCGAATGTGACCGAGGTCAAGGATCAGCACGATTGTTGCGTGATTACCGAAACGCCTCATCGGGGATCCCGGCCGTCGTGCAGTGTTTGGCGGCGAGCGAACCGCGCGACCAGAGCGTCCGTTCGACGAGGACTCGCAACAGCGTTTCCAAACTCGCCTGAGCATCGCGGCTCTCCAGCAAGCCAATCGCCCGCGCGATCGCTTCCAGCGTACACAGGTTCCGCGAGTCGCGTTGAGTTCTTAAGCGGTACTCGGAAGGTGGCCCCGCTGGAAGTCTCACATGCGGGATGCCAACGAGTCCCGGTTCGCGCCGCACGAACTTCGTGGTCTGACGCCAGTTCGCATCCGGCACGATCAGGTTCACCGGCCCCGTCAGTTGCGAGATGAAATCGTTCGTCAGCTCGACCGAGTGCGGGCTGGGATAGAGCAGCAGGGACTCTCGCCCCTCTTCAACCAAACCCGCAGCCGACATCCGCTCGTCGCGTCGGCCATGAATGCGCAACTCACTGTTCGTCAGCGCCTTCACCGCCAGCCGCGCGGTGTTGGTTGTCAGCACTTCCTCGCAGGTGTGCATCAACACGATCACGCGAGTTTGCAGAGCCAGCTTTGGAATCAGTTCGCAAAAACACAGCACCCGCCGAATCTCACACCCCGGACAACGATGAGCGGACAAAAACGAACGCAACGGCGGACCTCACACGAAACAACTTCATTCTCAATGACAATGACACTGCCGCGTGAACAATGAACAGAGCTTCGCCGAGTCGCAAGCCTCGTCGCGCTTGCCGCAGGGCCATCGCCTTTTTCAAGATTGGGTGGGACCAGCTCGCTTCGAGCGCCAGCCCACCCTCGGGAATCGTCGAGAAATCATGGTGGGCCGGCGCGGCGAAGCGTCACTGGTCCCACCCGACTGCTTGCACCGCCCCAACAAGGCAATGGCCCTGCGCTCGCCGTGAGACAAAGCGACCGTCCTGAGAGGACAGTCCGCGCCGGTGGATTTGATTCAACCGGCTCACGAGTCGCGTCCGATACATCGGGTGCAAGCCGCACGGAAGTCTCGGCTTGCCAACGGGTTCCATGTCACGACGCCCCGCAGGTGTTACGCAGTCGGAAAAGTCGCCCTCGACTTTGACGACTAAGCAGACCTTGTGGAGCGGCGGTGTCACTTCGAGCGGACTGCCTGTCGTCTCGACTAGTGAACGTGGAATGGTTCGGACTCACTGAGGAACAGGATGCCTCATCATGTTGACGAAGAAAATTTCGCTGGGGTTGGCCGTGATCGTGGCGCTCGTCAGTTGGCAACAGCCGACTGAGGCTCAGGTGGTCCCCGGAACGGGCCAGCGGATCGTCGAGGTCGGCGATGACTTCGAAGATGCCAACTGGTCCTTCACGCTGAACCTGCCCAAGGCCAGCACGAACATCGACAAAGTCGATCGCCAGCCAGCAGGCTTCTCGAACAACAGCATGTGGTTCGAGAGCGGCTTCCGCGGCACACCGGACTTCGTGAAGCGCGTCGAGACGCCACCGGGTGGACTCCCCGGCAGCACCGGTGCGTTGGCGATGCAGACGCTCTACTCGGGCATCCCCGGTCGCTTGTCGAACACGTTTCAACAAGATGACCTGATTGCCAACGTCCACCAGAAGCTGGGCTACATGCTTCCCGCATCGTGGACTCCCAGTTATGTGGTGCGAGTCTACATCCCTCCGTTTGAAACTTGGGAACAGCGCAGCGGCAGCTCATTCGGTTTCCGAGCCGACTGTCAGACGATGATCAACAAGCCGACCAAGACGGGCAAGTTCTTTCGTACCGGAGGCACGACCCGGGAGATGGAGCAGTACTGGCCCGGCTTCTTCATCCAGTTCAACGCCAAAAATCATCCGCAGCATCCGGGCAAAAACACGGCGTCACTGCTGATTCGCTCGGGTGAGCGAGGCCAAGACATTCCCGGCCCGGTCATTTTGAATGAAGGCTGGTGGACGCTCGGTATGACGATCACGCCCGACGGCAAGGTTCACTACTACGGCCACGAAGGTGTGGCCAACCTCACGGCGAAGGACCACCTCTACTCGAACTTCCCGTACGGCTACACCTGCCTGCAAACGAGTACGTATTTCTTCAACGTGGTGAATCAGGACGATGGCCGGTCGTGGTCCACGCGCTGGATCGTGGATGACCCGAAGGTCTACGTCGCGACCGGGGCGTATGTTCCAAAGCAGGTTCCGCAAACGGCGTTGCTCCCCGCTCAACCCATCTCGCAAACGAAACCGATCTCCGTAATTCCCGCAGTTCAACTGCCGCTACCCGCTGCCCCGCCGTCGGTCAGCAATGGGCTTCCGGCACCGGCTCCCACGGTGCAACCCGCCATCCCCGCATTACAGGCAACCCCGTCCAGTGTGACACCGTTGCCGATGCCCACGCAGGCTCCGACGATCCAGACAACTCCCGCCTTGCAAACGCCACCTGTCTTGCAACCCACGACTCCCAGCACCCCGGCGTCAACAGCACCGAAGTCCGCTCTGGATTCACTGACCCCGTTGTTGAATGTTCTTCCACAACAACCCAAGAAACCCGCCGCCGCGTCCGTATCCTCTTTGCCACCGCTCCTGAAACAACCGTCGGTGATTGTTCCGGCGACAGCGGGCAGAATTGAGATCCCCGCTCCGGCTTTGTTGCCCGAACCGTCCGCATCGGCAGCCCCCGCGATTTCGCAACCGACACCCGCGCCGAATGCGCGTCCCGTCGATGTACCCGCCACGGCTCCCGCGACACCTCCCGTCCCGGCAACTCCCGAAGGTTGACGAGGGGGGAGAGTCAGAGCCATCGCCTGTTTTATTCTCGGGTGCCAGGGTCACGGAGCTTCGACGTGGCCGTGCCCGAATGTCATGGCGACTTCCACATTTGCTCGGTCACGTCGAAGCTCCGTGACCGTGGCACCCAACACCACAATTTCAACATGACGATGGCCTTGAGACAGTGGGCGAGCCTCACTTCTGTCGCGTTCGGGGCGACAGTAAGATTGGGCCTGTCAACCACTCCTCCACGTAAAGGTCCGTCGATGTATGACCGTTCGCAACTGATCCGTCTCTTCCATGAACGCGCTTTGAAGTTCGGGGACTTCACCCTCGCTTCGGGCAAGAAATCGACGTACTACCTCGACGGAAAGCAGATCTCGCTCCATTCGACCGGCCTCAGGCAAGTCAGTCTCGGATTGCTCGCATTGCTGAATGATGTCCCGTTCGATGCCATCGGCGGGATGACGATCGGAGCAGACCCGATTGTTGGCGGCGTCTTGGTGGCCGCAGCCGAGTCGGGGCGATCGCTCGACGGATTTCTGGTCCGTAAGGAGGCCAAGGGACACGGGACGCAGAAGTATGTGGAAGGCCCGGTTCGTCCCGGCTCGAAAGTCGTGGTGATTGACGACGTGGTGACGACTGGTGGCAGCGCACTCCAAGCCGTGGACCGGATCATTGAGTTCGGTTGTGAGGTGGTTTGCGTCGTCGGGATCGTCGATCGCAAAGAAGGAGGAGCTGCGAACTTCGCGGCTCGCAACCTTCCCTTCCGTGCCTTGCTGAGCATCGAAGACTTTGGGATCGCTCCACCACAGTGAGCGAAGAACCTGCTTGATCGAGTGGCAGGAAATCATCGACCTGTAGGACGGGCTGGAGTGCCCGTCCTACAGTCCACGTCGCCAACTCCTGATGCTCACCCTCTCGAAGCCCGATCTTTACAGCAGACATGCCCACCTCGCGCACATCACAGGATGATCCGGAACGGAAGCCGCCCGAGGTGCCTCCTCTCGTCGAAGGTGAGCCGATCGAGATCGAGTTCACGGAAGCCATCGCAGAAAGCATTGACGACGATGCCATCGAAGTGACGGAGTTTCTGGAAGACGACTCTGTCGTCATGGAGCGAGTGGAAGTGGTCGGCCAGATCGAGGCGATTTCGACATCCGCGAAACCAACGCCGCCGGTTCCCGCTCCCCCCGTACCGCCTCCCCCCCCGAAGCAACTCGTGCTGATCGGCGCCGGTCACGCGCACCTGCAACTCCTGACATGGTGGCGACGCAGGCCGATTCCCGGCGTGGAACTCACGCTGGTGACGGCATTCGACCGCGCGGCATACAGCAGCATGTTGCCCTCCACGCTGGCGGGGATGTACCAACCGGACCAGATGCTCATCGACCTCCCCAAACTTTGTGCCCGCTGCGGCGTGAAGCTGATCGTCGATCGCGCCAACCGTCTCGACCCGGTGACGCGCGTCATTGAGTTCGCACACCAACCGGCACTGTCGTTTGACGTGGCGGCGATCAACATCGGTTCCGTCCCGGCCGCCGAACCGCTGTGGCAGGCGCATCGCATCCTCATCAGCGTGAAGCCACTCACGTCCTTTTTGGAACGGTTCAGCGTTCGCTTCCGTGAGTTGGTTGAGCAGTGGCGAATGGCCCCCGGTCCCGAGTTGCTTCAAATCGTCGTTGTCGGTGCGGGAGCTTCCGGAGTGGAACTGGCCCTCTGTCTCGAACAGCACAAGCACGAGTTGGAGCTTCCCGCCGACGTACGCATTGTGGATGGCAGCGTCGCGCTGCTGGCAGGCTATTCGCCGCGCACCGTGCGTCGTGTGAGCAAACTCTTGAGCCTGCGAGGCATCGACCTGCATCTCGGTTCGCCGGTGATCGACTGTGATGACGAAGGCCCTTCGTCGCTCGTGTTGGAGACCGGCGAACGCATTCGCGCGGACCTCGTCATCTGGGCGGCGGGGGCCTCGCCTCCGATGGCCCTGCGCGGCTTCGAACTTCCCAAATCGGAGCGAGGTTTCTTGAAGGCCCGCCGCACTCTTCAGACCACGGCGAATGTGCCCGTCTTCATCTCGGGCGACACAGCCGACATCGAAGGGGCGCTCGTCCCCAAAGCGGGCGTCTATGCGGTCCGACAAGCGCCGGTGTTGTGGAAGAACCTCCGCAGGCACTTCGCGGGAAAGCGGCTTCACGACTACAAGCCCCAGCGCCGGTTCCTGTCACTGCTGTCCTGCGGAGACGGCACAGCGATCCTCGATTACATGGGCTTCACGTCTCACAGCGGCTGGGCTTGGATGCTGAAGAGTTGGATCGACCGCAAGTGGATGAAGCGGTTTCGCGTGAAGTGACGCGAACCGCGCCGAGCGGACTTGAGAACGGGTGCGCAACAAGTTTCTGACTCGCGGTCACGTACTCCGGACCCCTTAGTCCGGACGAAAACGATCCTCATCGACGACGACTGCGAATGGACACGCCCGAACCAAGGGGGCCGGACTACGAATGCCGGAAACTGATTGCAAACCCGTTCCTTGGTTGTTTGCCGGGTCGCGCGGCTGCTACTGTCCCCCCGCTTCGTGACAGCCAGTTTCGACGCGGCAAGGTTGCTCGCGGCTGGTCAGTCATTCAACTGGGGTCTACATCAAGGAGTGTCCGGCATGAGTCAGTGGAAAAGATCTTCGTGGGCTGTGTCGTCGTGCTTGGTCCTGCTCGGAATGGCAGTCTCAGTGCCAGTGATGGCTCAAGACAAACCGAATCCCAAACAAGCGTTCCTCGACGGGAAAGAGGCTGGTCCCGACTTCCAACTTCAGGGCGAGTACATCGGCAAGGTCGGAGACCTTTCGTTCGGCGTGCAGATCATCGCGCGCGGCAACGGCAAGTTTGATGGCGTTGTCTATTCCGGTGGCCTGCCCGGCGCGGGTTGGGATGCTGTGAAAAAAGAGAAGCACAAGGTTTCAGGAGAGACCAAGGACGGAACGACCAAGCTTGCGGGCGGTGACTTTGAAGCGACGATCGCCAACGGCTCACTCGTCCTGAAGCGGGCCGACAAGTCCGGAGAATTGAAGCGACTCCACCGCGAATCCCCCTCACTCGGAATGCGCCCCCCCGAGGGAGCGTTGGTTCTCTTCGACGGCAGCAATGTCGAGCAGTGGAACCCCGGTAAGGCTGAAGAGGCCGGGCTGATGGGTGTCGGAACTCGCACCAAGCAGGTCTTCGAGAACTACACGCTGCATCTCGAATTCCGCTCTCCGTACATGCCCTTCGCCACCGGACAGGGACGCGGCAACAGCGGCATGTATTTGGGAGACCAGTACGAGTGCCAGATCCTCGACTCGTTCGGTCTCGAAGGGGAAGACAACGAGTGCGGCGGCATCTACAAGAACTCAAAGCCGAAAATCAACATGTGCCTGCCGCCGCTGAGCTGGCAAACCTACGACGTGGAGTTCACTTGTGCGAAGTTCGACGCCGAAGGAAAAGTGACCGCTCCCGCCAAAGTGTCGATGAAGCACAACGGCGTCGTTGTGCATGATGCCTTGGAGCTGAATAAGACTCCCGGCGGCGGACGCAACGACGAGAAGCCCGGCGCGCTCTTCCTGCAAGATCACGGTGATCCGGTTCGCTTCCGGAACATTTGGGTCGTCGAGAAGAAGTGATTGTCGCTGGCATCGGTCTGTGGAATTGGCCTCGGCCATGATGCGACTTGGAAACGAAACAGCCCGGTCTTTCTCAGACCGGGCTGTTGTTTTTCTTGCGTTCAACCGAACGGTTCGCGGTTACGCCACCAAGCCCGCAGTATCCGTCGCACAGATGTCGTCCATCAGCCACGAGTCGATGTCGCGCAGCATCTTTTTGGAGGGCTTGCGGCCCGAATCTTGGTAGACCCGCGTTCCGACCAGCATCCCTGCGGCGTAGAGCAAACGTCCGGTCGCCACCACGTCGCCCACCTTCGTGGTCTGGCAGTCGATCGACGTGGCCAACAGGATGCGTTTGTCCTTCAGTTCGGGAAGGTTTTCTAGCGACGGGTCGATCTTGGGGAACTGGCCGTTCAAGCTGAGAACTCCGCCGAACCAGTCGGGTTGTCGCAGCATCACTTCCACTGCGGCGGTCGCACCCCGACCGAAGCCCGCGAGATAGATCCGTTCGCTGTGAATGTGGTACTCGCGCCGCATTGAGACGGCGACGGCTCGCACATCTTCCACGAGCGAAGTCACGCCCGCCTCATCGAGCGACCAGCCGTGGCCCCGTTCCAACTTCGTGTTCCCGCGTAGCGCGACACCGATGTAGTTGCGGTTGCTGATCTGTGGCATCACGCGGCTCAAGTCCGCTTCCGAACCCCCGTCATCGTGAAACCACACGACGAGCGGATACGCGTAAGCTGGCTCATAGTTTTCGGGAAGATAGACAGCGTGAGGCTGCTCGCAACCCTTGGTCTCTTTGGCGGGGACCAACTCGGGATTCGCTTCGAGCAGCGTTTCGAGCAACTCCAAAATCTCAGGATGCGACGGCCAGCGTTGTTCGGCTTCGGCATCGTGATCCTGAGCGTGAGGCTCTTCAACGTCACCGGTCGGTTCCGCATCTGTCAGCGCCGGGCCAGTCAAATCGACCATGCGACGTGCGCAGGCGAATTCATTGGCGAAGCGTCCCGCCTCCGCAGAGGCACCGTCGCGCGGAGAATCGAATGCGTCATCCGATTGGGAATCAAAATAGGATCGTTCGGTCATATCCGCGAACCTCCTTCAGTCCGAATCGCGCGAAGCGATTGGAGTGGGCTTAGCGCCCGGTGACGATCGGAATCGCTCTCATGAACGACCGATCGGGTTTCTTGTATCTCATCGCCACCGACCGCTCCGCAGTCGTTAACGCAGATCCTCATCATTCAACGCCGCGACCGTTTCGCGGATATCCGACAGTGGAAAGTGACTTCCAGGACATTCGGTCGGCTTCACATCACCGTGTCCAACGATGTGAGTCGTTCCGATCTCGTATTCTCGCGCCAGCACTCGCACTAATCGTTTGACCGACGCCAACTGAGCCTTCGTCGGTGCCTCGTCTTCAAAGTTTCCAACCAGCACGATCCCAACGCCGTGTTGATTGTAGTCTGCGACTCCCGCGTGAGCTCCCTGCATCTGCTGCTTCCAGCGGAAGGTTGGCTCGATGTCGCCATCATCCATTCCGTGGCCGTTGCCAATCACGAAGTGGTAGCCGATTCCCAACCACGGGTTTCCGTTCTTATCTTTGTTCTTCAAGTGTGACTCATGAATGGACTCAACATCGCCACTATTCGACGCCGTGTGATGCAGCACGAGGTATTTCCAATCGCGGAGCGCCGCATCCGGCTTCCAGGGATTGTCTCTCGTGATCGGAGTAACCGGTGGAGTTTCCGGGACCATTGAGGGAGGTAAGGTCGATGGCGGACTGATCGGTAACGGCACGACGGGCGCTGGTCCGGCGGGCCAGCCTTGACGACCAATTGAAGCGGAAGGAGGCACTACGGCAGGCCGATAGCATCCGAGACACCCCATGCTCCCAATCAAAGAACTCAGCACGAACAGCGATCGCGCGGACTGCCCGAAAGAGAGCAGTCCACCATCACACGCGGGCCTCGCCGAATTCATCCTGTTGGCGTTCATCACCCATTCCATTGGGTTATCCATCCATCCCCGTTTGACCGGGGTCTCAAGCGGGCGGGACTTTAGTAGCGACCCCAAAACGTGTCAACGTGCGGTCGCAGAGCCTTGTCCCGACAAGCAGTTGCGACTCGCCGCCACACGGTAAAGATGGAGTGCTGCGTTGACTTTAATGCTAAAAAACAGCCTCCGATATTCACCGCAGATTGCCGAGTCTTTCCACACATCGCGATGCACGCGATTTCGGCCTCATTTTGAACTCGATGCAAAAGAGCCTCATGGAGACGGACTTCGCTGAAGTGGCATTGTTCGGGAAGGATGCTCGGCTTAGGCGACCGGCAAGAAATGATTCACCCGAACACACCAGCCCGAAGTGTGAACGAGGTCGTCGATCGACTTCGCCCTCGTTCACACTTCGGGTTGATGTGGGTCAGACAAGTCTTGCCGGTCGCCTTACAAAGCTAAGGAGCGGGGCCGCAATCACTTCCCGAACTCAAACTTGTGTGGCTGGGGTCGGCGCTTCGCCGCCCCCAGATTGGAGGTGAATCCCGCTTCGCTGGGGGCCGCGAAGCGCCGACGCCAGCCACACTCGGGAAGTGATTGCGGCCCCGTTCCTTAGCCCGACTTCGATCGGGGATCCAAGTCGGACCGGTTCCACCCGTCATCCTGCGAGCTGGTGGGAGAAGGCTGGTGGAACCGGCCCTACCCGTGCGGCCACTATGCCACTCGATAGAGCCGTGCGACTGAATCCAACCACTTCTTGAATGTGCCTCATGGCCACGCTAGCATCCGACTCGGATTCATTGAGTCCGAGGAACCTCTGCGGTGTTCGATACGGAACAAGTGCGTTAACCCTACAAATATGGTTTATGGAAGCTAGCTACATTTGGCCGCGTGTCTGTCCGCGATTTGGCTTCGGCTGGTCCGGATGACGCAACCCAGATTGGCGGCTTCCCCCTGGACTTCCGGGTTCATAAACAGCGGTCTCGACCGGCACAGGCGGAGGTTTCCTTTTCTTCTTTTCTCACGCGATCGCGAGCGTGGGACCAGTCGGCTCGGGCGGTCAGCGATTCGTCGCCCCTTCGAGCGACAGACCAAACGCTGTTTCTGCGAGGCCCGTGTATATATGGCTCTGTTCGACCGGCTGGAAGCAGAGCATCGCGAGGCCGTCCGTCCGCTGGCGGCTCGCATGAGACCGCGTTCACTCGACGAGTTCGTTGGCCAGCAGCACTTTCTCGGGCCGGGCAAACTGCTCAGACGACTGCTGGAGTCTGACCGTGTCAGTTCGGTCGTGTTCTACGGACCACCGGGAACCGGCAAGACCTCACTGGCCGAACTGATTGCGAAGCACACTCAGCGCACGTTTCGATCACTCAATGCGGCGGCTTCCGGCGTGAAGGAACTGCGTGAAGTTCTCGACCGGGCGCGAGACGACATCGCATCGGGGGGCCAACGCACGGTGCTGTTCATCGACGAGTTGCATCATTTCAACAAGCAACAGCAAAACGTCCTGCTTCCCGATGTTGAAGAGGGGATCGTGGCGCTCGTCGCGGCGACAACGGCGAATCCCTTCTTCGCGCTGATCTCACCGCTGCTTAGCCGCAGCCAAATCTTTGAACTGCAACCACTCACGGTGGACGACATCGCGGCGCTGCTGCATCGCGCGCTGAAGGACTCGACGCGAGGACTCGGTCAACACAAAGTCACCGTCACGCCCGAGGCGATTCAATTCCTCGCCACGATCTGTGATGGAGATGCGCGCCGCGCACTGTCCGCGCTGGAGATCGGCGTGTTGTCGCTGGCAGACAACAACAGAACGCTCGACTTGGCGACCGCGGAAGAGTCGATCCAAAAGAAGTCGATCCGGTACGACGCCGATGGCGACGAGCACTACGACGCGGCGAGTGCGCTCATCAAGAGCATTCGCGGCAGCGACCCCGATGCGGCGATCTATTGGATGGCGCGCATGCTCGCGGCGGGCGAAGACCCGAGGTTTCTCGCACGGCGCATCGTGATCTCGGCGGCGGAGGATATCGGCAACGCGGACCCCCAAGGTCTGATCCTCGCCCAGGCCGCCGCCGCCGCGACCGAGTTCATCGGTCTCCCCGAATGCCGCATCCCGCTGGCTCAAGCAGTGACGTATCTGGCTCTCGCGCCGAAGTCGAACGCCGCGTATAAGGCGATCGACGCGGCGATGGACGACGTGAAACACCAACGCACTCTGCCGGTCCCCGTCCATTTGCGTGACCGGCACTACTCGGGCGCGAAACGACTCGGACACGGTGACGGCTACGAATACCCGCACGACGCGGTCGACGGTTGGGTGGCGCAGGACTATCTCGGTGTCGAGGCTCGCTACTACGAACCGGTCGATCGCGGATACGAACAACAGATGAAACAACGACTCGAAGAACTCCGCTCGCGCCGACAAACAACGCCGCCACCGGAATGATGCAGCACGCGGGGAAGCGAAAGGGCATTTCAAAACTAGCCCGACGCGCAAGCGAGGGCTTCACCATCATTGAATGCCCAGCCCTCGCTTGCGCGTCGGGCTAGTTTTTCGAGGCAAAAACAAGTTTTGAAATTTCCTCTAAGTAGTCCGGGCCGTGCGAAGCACACCTTCGCAATCCGTAGCAACACTGATCGAGACACAGATGAACAACCTTCCCAAAGACATCGCCCATCTCGTGGACAACCTGTGTCGCGAAGGGGACCGGTTTGCAGGGATCGATCAATTCGACGATGCCATCGAAAAGTATCAGGCCGCATGGGATTTGCTCCCTGCGCCGCCGCAGCAATGGCCCGCGGCAGCTTGGATTTTGTTGTCCGTTGGTGATGCGTACTTCTGGCTGAAGGACTTCCACAACGGAGCCACATTCCTGCTCGAAGCACTCGACTGCCCGCACGGTGACAGCAACCCCTATTTGCTACTGCGTCTCGGACAATGCCTGCTGGAATCTGGACGCCTCGACGAGGCCGCCAACGCGTTCGAAGAGGCGTTTCGTTTGGGGGGCAACGAACTGTTCGAAGGCGAAGCCCCGAAGTATCTCCAATTCGTGCAGACCCAGCTTCGCATCGCGAACATCAAGCGACCGACCGGCCGCTTCAATCGCCCGTTGAAATAGCGTGACCCTCCGGCCGAGGAGCGAGCAGAAATGCCAGACCTGATGACGACACCGCTACTCCAGATCAGCTTCTCAACGCTCGCCTGTCCCGATTGGACGTGGCACGACGTACTGCGATTCGGACCGGCCTTCGGGTACGACGGTGTCGAGGTACGGCTGCTCGCGCGCGAGACCGATTTGTTGGCTGTTCCTGATCTCCAGCCGAGTCAAATTCCCGCGCGAAGTCGCGAACTGTCCGAGGCGGGCTTCCGCGTGGCCGGGTTGGCCTCGTCTGTCCGTTTCGATCAGGCAACGGCCGCCGCACGAACCGAGCAGTTCGAGATCGGTCGTCGTTACATCGACCTGTGCGTCGCGTTGGGTGGCGAGTTCATTCGAGTCTTCGGCGACACACTTCCGGCCGACGAGGACGCTCGTTCACAAACGATGCAGCAGATCGCCGAGGGACTGATCGCGCTCGGTGAAGCCGCAGCTCCGGCAGGGATTCAAATCCTGCTCGAAACGCATGGTGACTTCTCGGCGTCACCACCGTGTGAAGAGTTGATGCGGCGCGTCAATCATCCTTCGGTGGGTCTCGTCTGGGACACGCATCATCCGTGGCGGTTTCATGGCGAACGAGTGGCCGACACTTGGGAGCGACTGCGTCCGTGGACCCGTCACACGCACTGGAAGGACTCGATCACGCTGCCCGCTCGCGAAGAAACCGCCGAAACCGCCGCTGCCGCTCAGGCCGCCAGTAGCTTGATGAGCGGCCATCTTCACGCCGACTACGTTTTGTTTGGCGGCGGCGAATTTCCCGCCGTCGATTGCCTGCGACTGCTCCTCGACGCGGACTACACCGGCTGGCACTCGCTCGAATGGGAAAAGATGTGGCACCCGCAATTGCACGGCCCCGACATCGCGCTGCCGCTCTTCCCGAAGAAGCTACGCGAGATCGCGCTGCTTGCGGCGATGCTTCCGACTCATTGAAGCCTGACGCATCCTCAATAGTTGGGGAATGAGCGACAAAGAGCCCGGACGCTCGGAGCGTCCGGGACTCTGGCTTCGACCACGATCGGATGCCAATCCTTACTTCACTTCAATCAACTCGACGATGAAGTGTAGAGTGGCTTTCGGAGGGATCACGGGCGGACGACCCTCTTCGCCGTAAGCCAGTCCGAACGGAATCTCCAGCTCGACCATGCCTCCCTTACCGACGAGCTGCATTCCTTCCGTCCAACCGGGAATGACGCGGCCCAGCGGGAACGAAGCAGGCTGGCCGCGCTCGTAGGAACTGTCGAACTGTGAGCCATCGTCGAGCGTTCCTTTGTAGTGAACGGTCACGGTGTTTGAGACCTTCGGCTTGACGCCATCGCTCTTGCGAAGAATGCGGTACTTGAGACCGCTCGCGGTTTTCGAAAACTCCTTCGGAGCGTCCTTATCGACGGCACCGGGCGTCAATGGCTTCGGACCTTCCGTCACTTCCAGCAATTCAACGAGGAAGTGCAGTGTCGACTTGCCGGGGATGCCGCTGGTCCCTTTCTCGCCGTAGCCCAACTCGTGCGGGATCTCCAGTTCGATCATGCCCCCCTTACCGACGAGCTGCATCCCTTCGGTCCAGCCCGCGATGACTCCCCTAAGCGGGAACTCAATCGACTCGCCGCGCCCGTAGGAACTGTCGAACTCCTTGCCGTTGTCGAGCCAACCTTTGTAGTGGACCGAGACAGTGTCTTGAGGCGCGGGCTTCTGGCCCGTCCCTTTGCGGCGAACGCGGTACTTGAGACCGCTCTTGGTCGTAGTGAATTCCTCGGGAGCATTCTTATCGACGGCACCAGGTTCAACGGGTTTCTTGTCGGCAGCACGAAGCATGTGGGACTCGGTTCCTAACTGGAGGGCAAACAGGGACAGCAACACAATCGATCCAAATCGACGCAGCATGAGCGGGGCCTTTGAAAAAAGAGGTGACTTGGAAACACAAGATTGGATTTAGAGCCGATCCGCAAACCTCTCCCCTCGCCCCGGTTTTGCGGGGAGAGGGGCCGGGGGGTGAGGGGTTCTTGGATCGCCGCTTAGGACTGGCGCAACAATCACTGCCCCATCGTGGCGGATGCTGCCAGCATCCGAGCCGACGCTGCCAGCGTCGGCCATGACAGTGATTGCTGCGCCGATCCTAAGCCGAGGCAGCTACGACTTGATCTCGAAGATCACTTCGACTTCGACCGCCGCGCCGGTCGGAAGCTGTGCGAAACCGAGAGCACTGCGGGCGTGAAAGCCATCGCCCGTCTTGCCGTAGAGTTCATGAAGCAGGTCCGACGCGCCATTAATGACCAAATGCTGTTCGTTGAACTCCAGCGTTGAGTTCACACAGCCCAACAGCTTGATGACCTTCAGTCCGTTGAGCGTTCCGTGCGCGTTGTAGACCGAGCGAAGAATCTTCACGCAGCAGTCGCGTGCCGCCTGATAGCCCTGCTCAACAGTCGTCCCCGCGCCGAGCTTCCCCTTCAGATCGCTGACGTGTCCCGACGTGAACAGTAAATTACCCGACTTGGCACACAGGTTCAGATAACCCGGTTCCTGCTTGGCGAATGTCAGCCCGAGTTGCTCGGCTTTTTCTTGCGGTGTCATTGGTGTTGCCCTGAAGAACAGTGGTGAGTGAATAGTGGATAGCAAGAAAGTACTTTCACAGTGAATGGTTTGGCTATCCACTACCCACCATCCACTGACTCCTTCATCTCGCGTCCTGCCAGCGTTTCCAAGCTAGTCCCGGTTTGGCGGTTCGGAACTGGACGAGGCGGGTGTGTTCGACTTCGGTCACGTAAACGGTTCGGCCATCGGGGCCGCCGAAGCAAAGGTTGGTCGGCTGCTTGCCGAGGACATCGATCTCGTGGAGTTCTTTCCCTTCCGGCGTCATCACGACGACCGTCCCTTTACCGTGGCGGGTGATGTAGAGGTTGCCATCGACATCGCAGCGCATGCCGTCGAAACCGTGATCGGGGAACTGTTTAAGAAGCTTCTTCTCGCCGAGCGTTCCGTCGTCGCGGATCGGGAACGACCAGACGTTGCGCTGGACCGACTCGTTCGTGTAGAGCGTCTTGCCGTCGGGACTGACTTCAATTCCGTTGGTCGTTCCCATGTCGGCGGCAACGCGAGTCACCTTGCCCGCCGCGTCGATCTTCCAAATCTGACCGCTGTTGTTTCCCCAGTTCGGATCGCTGGCGTAGAGCGTCCCGTTCGGAGCGATCGCCAGATCGTTGGGCTGGTTCATGGTCGGCTCATGCGCAAAGACCTCGATCTTCTTCGTCGCCATGTCGATGCGGAGGACGTTGTGCCCGACGTAGTCCGCGACGTACATGCGGCCCTTGCTGTCGAAGACGATTCCGTTGCCGGCGCTCTTCCCAGCCAGCGTCACGAACAACTCGGCCTTTCCGTCGGGTGAGACCCTGCCGATGTTCTGCGCCGTCCCGAAACTGACCGCGTAGATGTTCCCCGACTTGTCGCACTGAGGGCCTTCAATGCCCGCCGTGAACAGTTTGGGTTGAGTCAGCGACGAGGCGACGAAAAGTTTTTCTTCGGCTTGGGCGAGCGAGGTCATCAGGAGGAGTAGCGGGAGTGCGAAGCGAGGCATGGGGAACCTTTGTCGAGGACTCATTAGTTTCAACGCGACCCCACCGGGCTTGCCCCGGTGGCTCGCGGGCTTTTCCACTACTTGTCACAAGGGGCGAGCCACTGGAAGGCGAGTAGTGCAAAAACCTGAATCCATCGGGGCAAGCCCGATGGGGTTTGGAGATTGTGGCCAGCGGTACTTATTCATCAAGCCGGTATAGGTACTCGCCCGCTTTGCGGACGAGGAGCACTCCTTCGTCCTCGCGGTTGGCGAAGGATTCGATGTCGATGGTGGCGGGGTCTCGATAGCCGAGGTTGATCTTCTTGCAGACTTCTTCGGGGATGCCGCTGGCCAGCGTCACCGTCACGCGCGGAGTTTCGATTCCGCTCTCGTAAGTCCCGCCGCCGCGAACGTGGGTCGAATGAGCAAGAATACCCCACGGGTAGTCTTTGAACTTGTCCCATTGCTTCGTGAAGTAGTCGCGCACGTGATAGCCGACCTCTTCGATGTACTTGCCGTGCGTGACGGAAATCTCGTGCATGTGCGGAGCGTAGATGATCAGTTCGCCGCCGTCAGCGACGACTGGTTCCATCTTGTACATGCACTTCCCGGCGACCCACAGTTCGTCGTACATCGGCGGGGCACACGACAGAATCTGCTTGAACGGTTTGGGGCATCGTTTGATGTGGACGCGGTTCGACATGTCAGCCGCCTCGTTCCACGCGGACTCGGGCGAGCCGTGGAACAGGCCGTGGAGATTGCCATCGGACGCGACGACGAATGTGATCGCTCGCCGTTCGTTGGAGATCAGCTTCGCCGCGCGATCGACCACGCGGCGGACGGCGGTGTCTTTCACACCGATGATCCCGACATTCGAGATGAGCGCCCCGAGCCAATGAAAGAAGTTGAGAATTTCCGGCCCACCGATGCCGGGGAAGAAGTACTTGTTCCCGCCCGAGAAGCCAACGACTTCGTGCGGGAAGACAGGACCAAGGACGAGTAAAAGATCGTAGTCTTGGATGCGCGAGTTGATCTGCACGGGAACGTCGAGCGACAACCGGCCGTCGGAGATCTCAGCCGTGTCCTCTTTGGTGAGCGTCCCAATCGTGAGCAGTCGGTCGGGCCGATCCCACTCATGATTGAAGAGGCCGAGTTGATAGAAGAGCCGCCCCCGCTCAGTCTCATCAATCCCGATGAGCTTAGCGATCTGAGCGTCCGACATTGGCGGGTGAGTTCCCAGCGCGACGAGGACATCCAAATGAGCAACCACCGGTTTGAGCCGCTTGTGCAGCGCATCGAACAGCAGCGGCAGCGGAGCCGTCCGCGTGGCATCGGGGATGATGAGCAACACCCGCTTGCCAGCGAAGTCCTGCGTGGGAAGTTTCGCAAACCAGTCGCGCACCTGCGCATCGGTCAGAATCGGAAGAGCTTCAGTCATGGAGCCAGCCAACGTGAGAATCAAGACGACGAAATAGGGGCGGGATTGTAGGCAGTCTCGCTCAGAACGAGCCAGTCAGCCGTGACATGCGAAGTCCGGGTTAGGAACAGAAACGCGTCACTCTCCGAATCAGCAGGAACAACACAGATCGGAGTGTGATACCGGCGGGCGGCCGCAAGCGGCATCGTTCTTTCAATCTTGATCTGTGTCGCGCCGTGCGAGCGGACTGGCAGGAGAATGAAGGTATGAGAATGAAGGCAAGAGAATCAGACCAGACGACGTTCGCGCTGTGACTGATTCTCCGGCCTTCATTCTTCTGCCAATCCGCGGCACCGGTCGACTTATCCCTTGGGCGTGCCCCAGTGTTCGCGGTAGTCGCGATTGAGCAGCTTGCTCGCGTCCGCGTCACCGGCGATCTGTTCTGTGACGGGATCGAAGTGGATGACTCGATCGACGCGCGTCGCGATGTTGCCGAGATGGCACAGCGCGGTGGAGAGGTGGTTGATCTCGATGTCGGCGTTGGGTCGCGCGCCGCTCTGGATGCAGTCCAAAAAGTTGGCGTGATGGGCGGCGAGATCCGGGCCGCCGCCGGTCGATTCTTCGATCAGCTTGTTGCGCGGGCCGTAGAGTTTGTAGCTCCCGATCTTGCCAAAGATCATCATGCCGTCGGTGCCGTAGTAGGCGTCGCCGTTCTCGTAGCCCTCTTGCACGTAGGGGGACCAGATGCGTTGCTCGAAGATCAGTTGCTTGGGTCGCCCCGCTTTGGATGCGGCGGCGTACTCGAAGGCGATGTACTGCGTGTCCGGGAATTGTTGGTCGTCATCGAAGTGGCACTTCGCGCCGAGAGCAGCGATGCGCGTCGGATGCGTTTCCACGCCGAGGCCCCAGCGAGCGATGTCGATGTCGTGAACGCCGTCGTTGCCGATGTCGCCGCAGCCGAAGTGATGCCACCAGCGCCAGATGCCGGGTAGGAAGTTCGACTGATAGGGCACGAACGTCGCGGGGCCGAGCCACGTGTCATAGTCGAGATGCTTCGGCGGATCGGACGGCTGCTGCTTTCCGATGGTTCCTCGTCGCTGGCTGTTCCACGCCTTCGCCACGAGGATTTCGCCGATCACTCCCGACTTGAGTTTGTCCATCGCCTTGATGACATGCGCCGTGCTGCGGCTTTGAGTTCCCACCTGCATCACGACGTTGTTGCGCCGAGCCGCTTCGATCATCAGTCGGCCTTCTCGCAAATTGTGCGAGCAGGGTTTCTCGACGTAGACGTGCTTGCCAGCATTGGCTGCCAAGATCGCGGCGGGAGCGTGCCAGTGATCGGGCGTCGCGATCCAGACGGCTTTGATCTCCTTGTCGTCGAGAACCTGCCGCATGTCCTTGACGATCTTCGGCGCGAGTCCCGACCCCTTCGTTACCGCTTCCGCCGCGCGGGCGGCTCGTTGCTCATCGACATCGCAGACATAGGCAATTCGCACCGACTTGTTGCTGGCCAGTTGCAGCGTGTGATTCATCCCCATACCACCGGGACCAATCACCGCGACCGAGATGCGGTCGCCGTCGCTCTTGGGCTTGTCATCCGCAATGGAATTCGAGGCGAACAACCACGCGGCGGAAGCGGTCGTGGTGACGGTTGAAGTGGTTTGCAAGAAGTCGCGGCGGCTGGTTGGCATGAGGATGCTCCGGAGGAACGGGCAGAACTCAGCGGCTTGGGTTTGTCTCAACGATCGTAGGGTAAGCGTCTCGCTTGCCAGCCTGTTGGAAAAGCCGTAGCACGGGCGGCCCGCCTGTGTTTTTCAACTGGAAATGAAAGCAGGCGAGCCGCCTGCTCTACGTTTTTCAACAGGCTACCAAGTGGGATTCACCCCCGGTTCTTGCGCGGTCGCTTGTTCGGATTCGGGCTGCGTTTGACGGCGGCTTTGGGACCGCGTGACGACGCATGGCCGCGTGTGACCGGTTTCGTGGCGCGGCTGGCGGACGTGGCATTGCGAATCGGACGGGCGCGGGCGGGCGATCGGCGCGTCGGCGCGCTCGTCGCGAAGTGTGTCAGAACTTTGAGTTCGACCGGCGTTAAGGGGCGATAGGCCCCAATGGGCAGATCGCCGAGTCGCATCGGGCCGAAGCCAATTCGTTTCAATCGCATCACCTTGTGACCGACGCGAGCGAACAGGCGTCGCACTTCGCGGTTCTGGCCTTCGGTCAGTATCACTTCCAAGATGGTCGATTTGCCGTTGGTCTTGATGCGCCGAATGTCGCGCACGCGAAACTTGCCCTCGGTGAAGTACATGCCGTCGCGCAGTTGGCGCAGCACTTCGTCGGACGGAGTCCCGGCCACCAGACAGCGATAGAGTCGCTCGACTTGGAATTTGGGATGAGCCAGCCGGTGCGCCAACGCTCCATCGTTGGTGACGAGAATCAGGCCTTCGGAACCTTCATCCAGTCGTCCGACAGTGAAGAGGCGACCGAGCGATTCGGGCAGGAGATCAATCACGCGGACTCGCCCCAACGGATCGGCGTTCGTGCAGTGAACACCGGTTGGCTTGTGAACGAGATAGTGCCGCTTGCGTTCAATCTTCACCCGCTCACCATCGACGCACACATTCTGGGTCTCGGGATCGACCTTGATCCCCAACACGCGAACGGTTTTGCCATCGACCGTGACGCGACCTTCCAAAATGTACTCTTCGCAATGACGGCGCGAGGCCAGTCCGGCGGAGGCCAAGACTTTTTGAAGTCGCTCGGTGGTGGGACCGATCTCGTCCAAGTCCTCGTCAGCGGCCGTCTTCTTCGACTTCCCGCGCGTTGAGGACTTTGTGGCCGCCCCTTTGGCCGCCGGCTTCGCTCGGCTGGGCTTGGGCGGAGCAGCGGTTTCAGCGTCGGGCTCATCTAGGTCGAGCAGCCCCTCGTCGTCGAGAGCTTCGTCATCGGAGTCCGCATCCGAGTCGTCATCCAACTCGGATGAGACAACGCGGCGCGATGCCCGCCGCGCGCGTACGGCAGATGTCGTCGAAGTCGGTTCGTCGTCGAGTTCGGAGAGTGGATCGGGAGGCAGGTCAGATGTCATGGAGGTCAGCATTTCTGGCGGGAGTAAAAGAATCCGCGGGAGTGTACCGATGAATGCGTCCTCAAAGAAGGAACGCGACATATCGCTCCGGGCCAATGCCTTTTTGAATCTGGGCCGGAAGGAGGGTTGGACCAGCGGCGCTTCGCGGACACAAAAATCCGATGTCCCGCGTCCCGCCTTGCAAGGCTAGGTGTCAGCAGGCAAGCTGTGCTGAGTCGAGAAGCGGCGGCAGGAAATAGTTTACTCGTAGGATGGACGCCCCGTCCGTCCGGTTCTACTGGGCAAGCTCGGACGGACGGGGCGTCCATCCTAACGTTGCGCTTCCGCGAACTCTTGCCGCTTGCCTGACCACCGACCTCGTTGAGGAACTCCCATGGATCCCCGCATCGAACAGCGACTGCTTCAGGCGCGGCGTCAGTTTCTCGGACAGTCCGGTGTGTCGATCGGCATGGCGGCGCTGGCGTCGTTGATGGGTGGCGACGTGCGGGGCGACACGAGTTCGACGGGAGCGGCTTCGTCCGATGCGACCACTGCCGGACAACGCGGCCTGCCTGGACTGCCGCACTTCGCACCGAAGGCGAAGCGCGTGATTTACTTGATGCAGTCCGGAGCGCCGTCGCATGTGGACCTCTTCGATTACAAGCCGGGGCTGGACAAGCGGCGAGGCGAGGAACTGCCCGAGTCGGTGACGAAAGGGCAGCGGCTCACCACGATGACGGCCGGTCAGAAGTCGAAGCCGTTTCTGCCGAGCATCTCGGGGTTCAAGCAGTTCGGCGAGTGCGGTCGATGGGTATCGAACTTCCTGCCGTTCACGGGCGAGATCGCGGATCGGCTCTGCTTCATCAAGTCGATGCACACCGACGCCATCAACCATGCTCCCGCCGTAACGTTCTGGCTGACGGGGGCCGAAATGCCTGGTCGGCCGACGCTCGGCGCGTGGGCGTCGTATGGGCTGGGGAGCGATAACGAAAACTTGCCGTCGTATGTCGTCCTCACCTCGCGCGATACGGAAGGCTCGTGCGGGCAGCTCTTCTACGACTGGTATTGGGGGACCGGGTTCCTGCCGTCGAAGTATCAGGGAGTGAAGTTCCGCAGCAGTGGCGATCCGGTGTTGTACCTCTCGAACCCCGACGGCCTCAGTCGTGAGACCCGTCGCACGTGGCTCGACACACTCGGTCAAATGAACGCCGTGAAGTATCGCGAGGTCGGCGACAGTGAGATCGCTACGCGGATCGCTCAGTACGAGATGGCCTTCCGGATGCAAGCGGCCGTTCCCGAGTTGGCCGATCTTTCGTCTGAACCGCAACACGTCCTCGACCTGTACGGCCCTGACGCCAAACGCCCCGGATCGTTCGCCATGAACTGCTTGCTCGCGCGGCGACTGGCCGAGCGCGGCGTGAGGTTTGTCCAACTGATGCACTCCGGCTGGGACCAGCACACGAACCTGCCGACGCAGCTTCAGGTCCAATGCCGCGACACTGACCAACCGGCTGCCGCACTGGTCAAAGACCTCGCTCAACGCGGCCTGCTCGAGGAGACGCTAGTCATCTGGGGAGGCGAGTTCGGCCGGACGCCGTTCGGTCAGGGAGACATCAACAACCCGAAGCAACACGGTCGCGATCATCACCCACGCTGCTTCACGATCTGGATGGCGGGAGGCGGCATCAAGCCGGGGATCGAGTACGGCGAGACCGACGACTTCTGTTACAGCGTGGCGAAAGATGGCGTCAGTTGCTTCGACCTCAACGCCACGATTCTGCACCTGCTGGGAGTCGATCACACTCGCTTGACGCACAAGCATCAGGGCCGCTACTACCGCCTGACCGATGTGGAAGGCGAAGTGGTGCGCGGCGTCTTGGCGTAATTGTTAGCCGTCCTCTTGCGACGACACAGAGGATGACTTTCGGAGCGGGGTGGCGTCAGCCCCTTGGTTCTTGGGCGTCAGCCCCTGTTCGATCAACGCGGAATCAGGGGGCTAACGCCACCCCGCTCCGAAATACAGCAGCGGGCTGACGCCCAAGAGTTTGAGTTCCCCCGTGCGAATTGCCGAAGTTTTTCATTCGATTCAGGGCGAGGGTGAGTTCTCGGGGACGCCGTCTGTCTTTGTCAGGACGACCGGCTGCAACCTGCGTTGTTGGTTCTGTGATACGCCGTACACCTCTTGGCAACCGGAAGGCCCGCGTCGCGATTGGCGTGACGTGTTGCGTGAAGTCTTGCAGTTTGAGTCGCCCCACGTCGTCCTCACTGGCGGCGAACCGCTCCTTCAGCCCGAGATCGTGCCGCTCTCAGAAGCTCTTCGTCAGGCGGGCCGGATCGTCACGATTGAGACCGCAGGCACCGTCTTCCGCCCCGTCGCGGCCGACCTGATGTCGATCAGTCCCAAACTGTCGAACTCGATGCCGCGCGAAGCGTCACGTTGGCGCGACCGACACGAGCGGGATCGACTGCGTCCCGATGTTGTCTCGCGCCTGATCGCGGCCGCGCCCTATCAACTCAAGTTCGTGATCGACGCCCCCACCGATCTCGATGAGGTCGTCGAATACGTGCGCGGTGTCCCACAAATCGCCGCCGATCGCGTGTGGTTGATGCCGCAGGGAGTGACGGCGGCCGACCTCGCCTCTCGCACGGAATGGCTCGCCCCCGCCGCACAACAGTTGGGCTTCCGGCTCTCGCCCCGCAGGCACATCGAACTCTTCGGCCACACACGCGGAACGTAGCTGGCTGTTGAAAAACGTAGAGTAGGCGGCTCGCCTGCTTTTGCCTTTTTCGGTTGCGTTGTTTAACCGCGTGGACAACCCCTCAAAATAAAGTTGGCGGACCAGTAGCGCCTTGCCGCTCACGGGAAGTTATTGCGATCCCGTTCCTTACTCTCAGAAACATTCTCGCCTAAACATGTGGTCGCACGACCGGCCGAATCCGTAGAGGCCGTACAATCGAATCGACGAGTCCTCGGGCTGCTGCTCGCGAAAGAATCGCCTGCGACCCCAGTGCCTCTTCAGCCGATCTTGCTAACGATCTCCCGGCGGAGTCATGATCGGCGTTCGTTCTTGCGCCGAAATCGTCCGCTCTCTTTCAGGAATTGACTCGTGGGACGCACGCAACGAGCTTTGACATCATTGGTCGCCGCGATCCCGGCTGGCTTCTTGGGCTACCTGTTAGTCATGGTCTTCCTCAACCAAGCCGACAGCCTCTCGACGACCATGCAGGCGGTTGTCGGTGCGACTTTGTTGGTCGCCGCGATCGTCGCCCTGATGCCATTCATTCTGTTGATCCCCGGCCGCAAGGCGGTTCCCGCCGCGAGTTCGGCTGGCGACGATGATGCGGCCATCGAAGTGATGGAAGACGCGGGGTCAGGTGAGGTCGATCTGGAGGATTCGTCTGCGATTTCGGATTCCGAATTCGGCGACTCCAACGCGGATGTCCTCTCCGACAGCAGCGACGAGCTGGATTCGCAGAACAACTCGTCGTTGGACGACATTGATGCGTTCGACATGGACGACGATGAGGAAGAGCCACCTGCGAAGAAACGTAAGAAGTAGGCCAGCCGATCGTCCAAGATCACTCGAACGAACTCGTGTCGCCCATTAACGGGCTGCTGAAGAACGTAGAGTAGGCGGCTCGCCTGCTCACATTTCGCGTTAGAAAACACAGGCGAGCCGCCTGTGCTCGTTTTTCAACAGGCAGTTAACTGCTGGCGCTGCGGTAGTGTCGCAATGACCCGAGAAACACGGCTCGCGCTGCGACGAACGTCGTCCCCGCAGCGAGCAACGTGATCGCGACCAACCAGCTCGGTTCGAGCGTCTTGCCCAGCAGGACTCGCGCGGGAACCGTCACCACGAGCAGGATCGGCAGCACGTAGGAGAATACGAACCGCACGACTTCGCCGGTCGGCGATCCGCTGTAGATGCTACTCGGGTAGCGGGCGAAGATCGTGACGTAGAACCAGAAGTCGAGCAGCCCCTGATTGCGGCCGAAAAAGATGCTCAGCGATGCCAAGCCAATCATGAGGCTGTAGAAGAACGTCACCGCCGCCGCGACTAAGAGCAAATACAAGATCACCGCAACAGCCTCGACGGGGCGACCTGCTTGCACCACCGAGTAGCCGAGCAACCCGAGTGCGAACGCCATCTGCGAGACCATCGACAGTTCCAGCTTCTCCAGCGACACGAGGAACTGCGTGTCGATTGGCTTGAGCAGTACGAAGTCGAGATCGCCCGTGCGAATCAACTCACTGAACCGGGCACAGTTCGGCATGAAGCAGGCTTCGACGATGGAGTTGACCAGCATCCCCGTCGCCATGAACCCGAAGTACTCGGCCCGCGACCAGTCGTTGATTTGTGGGACGCGCCGATAGATCAGGTCGAACAACATGATCTGCACGGCGAACCAAAAGCCGCGCGTGATCAGCGTAATGAAGAAGTTGCCACGAAACGACATCTCGCGCACGAGGGCGTTGCGAAAGAACGCCGCCAACACGCGGCGATACCGAACCACGGACATACGCTTGCTTCCTTGATCGCTGCCGGATTCCGAGCCGCTTCAGTTGAGGTAGTCGACGCCGCGCGAACCGGCTCGAATCTCTCCCACCACCCAGTTCGGACTCCCCGCCCGCGTCAGTTCGACTCGCACCGCATCCACACTTTCGGGACGCACAATCAGTGTGAAGCCGATCCCCATGTTGAAGACGTGGAACATCTCATCGCGGTCGATACCGCCGAGTTTTTGAAGCCAGGTGAACGCAGGCGGAATCGGCCACGCCAGACGATCAATCGCGAGACGGCACGATTCGGGAAGCAGCCGCTCGATGTTGTCCTTCAGCCCGCCACCAGTGATGTGAGCCAACCCGGAGATGACAGAGTTCGGACGCTGCGTCTTCAACACTTCGAGAATCAACTTCGGGTAGAGCCGCGTCGGTTCAATAAGGACTTCACCGACGGTGCGACCGAGTTCGGGAACATGCTGATCGACGGTCAGTCCGGCAATTTCAAAGACAACTTTGCGGATCAGGCTGTAGCCGTTCGAGTGAAATCCGCTCGACGGGACGCCGATCACCACGTCGCCGGGGCGAATGCTTTGGCCGTCGATGAGTTGCGTTCGCTCGGCCACGCCGACGCAGAACCCGGCCATGTCGAAGTCTTCGCCAGAATAGATGTCGGGCATGATCGCGGTTTCACCCCCGAGCAGTGCCGCTCCGCACTCCACGCATCCATCGCTGACCCCCTTCACCAGCGACGCGATCAGGTCAGGATTGTCTTTCCCCAATGCGAGGTAATCGAGAAACAGCAGCGGCTCCGCCCCGAGGCACAGCACGTCGTTGACCGACATCGCGACGAGATCGATTCCTACGGTGTCAAACCGCTGGACCTGCTGCGCCACCTTAAGCTTGGTTCCAACGCCATCCGTTCCCGAAACCAACACGGGATCGTCATAGGTCGATTGGCCGGGACGGCTGGTCTTGTTGAGCCTCATCAGCCCGGCAAACGCATCCGCCAGCGGCAGGACTCGCGGCGTGTGAGTTCGCTGCATCAAAGCGGGCAACCGACGCATGGCTTCGTCATACAGTTCCAGATCAACACCAGCAGACTTGTATGTGACGTTCGACATGTGTGGAGGACTCGCCGAGGGTTCGTATGGATCGAAATTGAGTAACGTTGCGGGCCGGGATCATAACGCTCGACCTCACGATTTTCATTCGGAGTGAGCGAGTTGCGTCGAGTTCTTATCAGACATACGCTCCGACCCAACTCTTTTTCAGTGGAGCAAGTCGATGAGTGAACAGCCTTGGTACAAGGACGGCCTTCCCTTTACGTGTACTCAGTGCGGCGATTGCTGCACCGGCGAACCGGGTTACGTCTGGGTCAGCAATGAAGAGATGCAACAGATCGCCGATCACCGAGGGATCAGCATCGGCGAGTTTCGTATCAACCACACGAAGCTTGTGGGGGGAAGAATCTCGCTGCGCGAGTTCGCAAACGGTGACTGTACCTTCTTCGACGGGGCGACTCGAAAGTGTTCCATCTACTCGGTGCGACCCGCTCAGTGTCGAACATGGCCGTTTTGGAACTCGAACCTCGAAAGCAAAGAGACCTGGGACGCGGTCACCTCCGTTTGTCCCGGTGCGGGTTGCGGCCAGATCGTCCCGCTGGTGCAAATCCATATTCAGGCGGCAGTTGTAGATATCTGACTGCTGGACAGCGACGGTGTTCGCCACCCCCATTTCGGCCTAAGAACTGGTCCAAGAACAACACCAACCCGAAGCGTGGCAGAGGATCCGACTTCAGTCGCTCAGGCGAACGGCAGAAGTAATTAATGTAGACCGGTCACTCCGCGACCGGAAACTTCGAGTCACGGAGTGACTCGTCTACTTTGGGGATCAGCGACCTCCTCTCGCTCGGCTCATTCCAAGCCATTCAGCAGCAGTCCTCGCTTATTCTTTGGGTTGATGTTGCATGAGCAACCGCTCGCGAACCGTCAAACTTTTCCACCTTTGACGAGTTTCCCGAAAGTTTCGGTTGTATGACGCCGATAAACCACAGCATGCCGACTCCGCGCATGGTCGTGGACGAGGTGTTGGAGCTGGGATGTCAGAGACGACGGGTAGATTCTTGTGGGGCCAATCAAGTTAGTTGTGCCCCTGCTTGACATTATCTCTTTTTTAGAACTACAGTTGGGTCATTCTGTGGCAACACAAGTCTGTCGGAGACAAGCTCTTCGACGTTTAGCGGGAGACTCAAGTCGTGACCAAGAAAGAGATCGTCAAAGACATTTCCGAGGCCATTGGCCTAACCCAACTCAAGACCAAAGAGATCGTCCAAAAGACGTTCGATGCGATCGTGAAGACGCTGGTTGAGGACGGCCGAATCGAGTTACGAAACTTCGGTGTGTTTGAAGTGAAGAAACGGGCGGCGAGGAAAGCTCGCAACCCGAGAACCGGTGATAAAGTGTTTGTGCCTGAGAAGTTCGTAGTGACTTTCAAGCCAGGCAAAGAGATGGAAGAAAAGGTTCGGCTGATGGAAGAGGCGGCTGCAAAGGCTTCTTCTACCGTTCAGCAGGACTCGGGTGTCCCACAACACGCGGTCGAAACAAGCGTTGCAACCGAGGGTGTTCCTTCGGCAAACAACGGATGACCGACAGGCTTTTGCCCGTCGAGCATCGAGTGCAAATGAGTCATGGAGTGCGGGGCGCGTCGCGGCGACCTCGCCGTGGCATGGAGGCCATCATGCGGAATCGGCTTTTTGTCGGCATCATGCTCTTGGTCGGATCACTCGGACAAATCGGGTGCATCATGCCGATCTATTCGTCGTCTCCCGATGTTCGGGCAAGGCAACTCATCTTCGTGTCGGAAGGCTACCGTCACATTCCCGAAATCTGGGAACGGGTCTGGGGCTTGGACATGCCTGATGTGGCAACACCCTACCGTACACACGGCGGCGTGATTTAATCGCCAACGCCTCGACTGTGGACTTTGACAGCGAGGCATTGATGTCGTTGTCCCGCTTGAGAGCGGCAGTTACGATGCCCGCGTTGACTGCGCGGATCGAAATGCCAAGCCATCGGGGCCGCGATCGAACCTGTTGCCGGGCGGTCCGTTCATTGGGAACCGCTCGTGCCGCGCTTGGATGTGACTCTCGGTCGTCTCCGCCTCAAGAATCCCATCTTGGTGGCGTCGGGTACGTTTGGCTATGCCCGCGAAATGCAGGCGTATGTCGATTTCGCCAGACTCGGTGGCATCATCCCCAAAACGGTGACGCCGCTGCCTCGTCCCGGCAATCCGCCGCCACGAACCGTCGAGACCTCATCGGGACTGCTCAATTCGATCGGCCTCGATAACGACGGACTCGACGCTTTCATCGCGAAGCATGTGGAAGCGCTGCTCGGCTTAGGCACTTCGATCATCGCGAACATCGCCGGAAAGAACACGGCAGAGTTCGTGCAGATGGCTCAGAAACTGAATGAGTTCCCGGGGCTGGCCGCTCTGGAACTCAACATCTCCTGCCCGAACGTCAGTGGCGGTGTCGATTATGGGACGAACCCGAAGATGACCGCCGAAGTCGTTTCAGCCGTGCGGGCTGCGTGTGACTTGCCGATCATCGCCAAGCTAACCCCCAATGTGACGAGCGTCGTCGAGATCGCTCGCGCGGCGAGTGACGCCGGAGCCGATGCCCTCTCGTTGGTCAACACGTTTCAAGGGCTGGCGGTCAATTGGCGGAAACGAAAGCCGGTCTTGGGAAATGGCATTGGCGGGCTGAGCGGCCCTGCGATCAAACCGTTGGCGCTCCGAATCGTCTGGCAGGTGGCTCAATCCGTGAAGACGCCGATCATCGGCGTCGGCGGCATTCAGTCGATCGATGACGTAATGGAGTTCCTCGTCTGCGGTGCCTCAGCAGTGCAGATCGGAACGGCCAACTTCTACAACCCCGGACTCGCCAACGCTCTGGTCGATGAACTCGACGCGATGCTCGCTCAAGAAGGCTGTGATTCCGTGAGCGACATCGTGGGGACACTCCAGCCCTCGACGGTCGCTTTGATGCAACAAGCCGCCTGCTCCCAGAACACGGCGTGAGTCCTGACGAAAGTCGTCTCTGCGCCAGTCGTGCTGAAAAGGGTGCCCCGCGAGCGGCATGGCATTAGACGCCGGTCGATTTCGGCTAAACCGGCGGCTAGCGCCGTGCCGCTCACTCAAGTATCGAACACAACTGGGGGGAGAACCCCAAACCGCGTTTGCCACTCGCAGTGGCCCGGCCGTATTGTCGATTGAGCGATCACCGTGGTGCCTCATTCATGCGGTCACATGAGGTACACTGCAAGCGGTTGAGTGTTAGCGTGCGTCGCATGCGGTAGATCGGCGAGCGTGGCCCCCAACGTCAACAGCGAGTACCACCATGAGAAATTCCCTGATCGACATGCCACCCTCGCGCCGCGCCTTTCTTGGCGGAATCGGCGGTGCGCTCGGGATGACGGCGATCAACTCGCTGTTGGCTGACGAGGGCGGTTCGCCGATGAGGCACTTCGCGCCTCGAGCCAAGCGAGTGATCTACCTGTTTCAGTCGGGAGCTCCCTCGCAACTCGAATTGTTTGATCACAAGCCCGAGTTGGAACAGCGACGCGGGACCGACTTGCCCGAGTCGATTCGACAAGGCCAACGACTCACTGGCATGACAGCGGGACAGGATAAATTTCCGGTCGTGCCGTCGATGTTCAAGTTCTCGCGCCACGGGCAGAGTGGCGCGACGATCAGCGAGTTGCTGCCGCATCTCGGGAAACTGGCCGACGAACTCTGCTTCATCAAGTCCTTATCCACCGAGGCCATCAATCACGATCCCGCCGTGACGTTCCTCACGACAGGGGCACAGCTTGCTGGACGGCCCAGCCTCGGAAGCTGGTTGTCATATGGACTCGGTTCCGAGAACAGCGATCTTCCCGCGTTCGTCGCGATGGTGTCGCGCGGGACCGGCCGCCCGAACGACCAACCGCTGTATGACCGCCTGTGGGGAAGCGGCTTCCTGCCGTCGGTCCATCAGGGGGTGAAGCTCCGCAGCGGCGGAGACCCCGTGCTCTATCTGTCGAATCCGCCGGGAGTCGATGCCGCTCTGCGACGCGACATGCTCGATGACCAGCGTGAGCTGAACCGCCTCCAACTCGAACGAACCGGCGACCCTGAGATCGCCACGCGGATCGCTCAGTACGAACTCGCCTTCCGCATGCAGACCTCGGTCCCCGAGTTGGCCGACGTATCGAGCGAACCCGCGCACGTCTTCGATCTCTACGGACCCGACTCAAAAAAGCCGGGGACGTTCGCCGCGAACTGCCTCCTCGCCAGACGGCTGGCTGAACGAGGCGTGCGGTTCATCCAGCTCTTCCACATGGGCTGGGATCAGCACACGAACCTCCCGACACAGATGCCGAATCAAGCCCGCGACATCGACCAGCCGTGTGCCGCCCTGATTCTCGACCTGAAGCGGCGCGGGTTGCTCGACGACACGCTGGTCGTCTGGAGCGGCGAGTTCGGACGCACGGTCTATTGCCAGGGAAACCTGACCGCCACGAACTACGGCCGTGATCATCACCCGCGCTGCTTCACGATCTGGATGGCCGGCGGCGGCATCAAACCCGGCATCACGCACGGCGAGACCGACGACTTCAGCTACAACGTCGTCCGCGATCCAGTTCACGTTCACGACCTCAACGCGACGATCCTGCATCAGCTCGGCATCGACCACAAACAACTCACCTTCAAGTTCCAAGGCCGCCATTACCGCCTCACCGACGTACATGGCGAGGTCGTTCAGAACGTGTTGGCGTGAGGTACTCCGTCATGGGGATGTGTCGCATCTGAGATGTGTTGCGATGTGAATGTACCTTGCCCGGCCATCGGTGAGATGCTTAACCGCCCGTTGAAAAAAACGTAGCACAGGCGGCCCGCCTGTGTTTTCCAACTAGAAATGCGAGCAGGCGAGCAGGCTACTCTCTGTTTTTCAACGGGCTGTTAACCGCGCCCCTCCGAGAGAGCGTGCTGGAGTGTCGAGTTGCCCGAACAACTCGCTCCCCAGAAGGTTGCGATTAAACTTGTAAGCGTCTCAGCGATAGTGCGGAGGCAAAGCCGGGGCACGAATCAGGAACGTGAACCAGCCCGTCGCAATCCGGCTCCACACCCAAGAGGCAATTGATGCGTCCCCGGTGTTCGGTTAGCCTCTTGACTGCCCGCCCGATTCGCCTGCCTTCCTCACCGCGACCCAACAATGAATTCCCCACCCCTTCGAATGATTCTGTTGGCATTGGCCCTCATGATCGCCACACCGGGTCGTTCGTTGTTCGCAACCGACCCGGCCCCCACAGCGAAGCCCGCCGCAGGTGAGATGTCGGGCGATGAATTCTTCGAGCGAAAGATACGGCCCCTCTTCGTGCAGCACTGTTATTCGTGTCATGCGAAGGGGCAGAAGAAGGGTGGGCTCAGTCTGGCGGATCGGGCTGGAATGTTGGCCGGGGGCGAAAGCGGAGCGGTCGTCGCGCTGGAGAAGCCGGACGAAAGTTTGCTGATCGCGGCAGTCGAGCATCGCGGCGGGACGGAAATGCCTCCCAACGGCAAGTTGTCCGACGGTGAGATCGCCTCGCTGCGGAAGTGGATTCAACTCGGCCTGCCGTGGCCCGAGTCGGCGAGCAAGTCGGGTGGCATTCGGGTGAGCGGCTCGATCACCGAAGAAGATCGTCGGTTCTGGTCGTTCCAACCGGTGCAGGATGTCGCCCCACCCGCTGTCAAAAACGCAGCGTGGCCGCGCCGGCCGCTCGATCAGTTCGTCCTGGCCCAACTCGAAGCCACTGGCCTGTCGCCGGTGGGGGAGGCGGACAAGAGAACGTTCATTCGACGAGCGTCGTTCGATCTGATCGGCCTCCCGCCGACTCCCGATGACGTGGCGGCGTTTGTCGCGGATGAGAGTCCGCTGGCGCACGAACGGCTGATCAACCGGCTGCTCGAATCGCCGCACTATGGCGAGCGGTGGGCGCGGCACTGGCTCGATGTCGCACGCTATGGCGAGGATCAGGCTCATACGTTTCAGGCGCGGATGTACCCGAGCGGCTATCGGTATCGAGACTGGGTCGTGACGGCCCTCAACGCCGACATGCCGTACAACCAGTTCGTCATCGAACAGATCGCGGGGGACCTGCTGCCCGATGACGCTCACGCATCTTCCTTGAGCGGCACGGCGCTAGCCGCCGGTCAGTCCAATGCTGTGGTAACGGAACCGGCGGCTAGCGCCGTGCCGCTCACAAGTCGCCGGCTGGAGCGACTTCCCGCGCTGGGTTACCTCGCGCTGGGACCGGTCTACTACAAGGACGCGGGCTGCGCGGGAAAGGCGGAGTCGGACGAGGTCGACGACCGGATCGACACGCTCTGCCGCGGGTTCCTCGGCCTGACGGTGTCGTGCGCCCGCTGCCACGATCACAAGTTCGACCCGATCCCGACGCAGGACTACTACGCGCTGGCCGGAGTCTTCGCGAGCACCGAGTACCGCGAAGCGCCGCTCGCGCCGGATGACATCGTGAAGCAATTCGACGCGAAGGCCGAGGCGATCAAGTCGCTCGAAAAGAAGCTGGCGGACACCCAGACGGACGAAGCCCGCAAGCTGGGTGAGTCGCTCGTTCCCAACATCTCGAAGTACGTCATCGCCGCATGGAAACTTCAGGAAGCTCGCCGCACCGACCCGAAGATGTCCGCCAAGTCCTTCACCGACGAAGGCCGTCTGCACGAGTTCCTCATCGACCGCTGGTCGCAGTTCCTGACAAGCGACCTCGTGCAGAAGCGGGCGTACTTCAACACGTACAAGTCGTTCACGAGTTCCTCCGCCGAGAAGCCGGGCGTCAACGACACCACGGCCGAATCCCCCCCCGATGCCGATGCGGTGGTCTCAATTGAAGCCAAGGTCGAATGGTTCGGAGTCGCCTTGCAGCAGCAGATCTCGACCGCGATCAGGACGCGTGTCGAGCTGGAGGCCGCTTACGCGAAGCAGCTTGCCGCAGCCGCCGATGCGGACAAGAACAAGGTCGCCAAACCCAAGTTCGACGGGCCGATGGCCGAGTTGTTGAAGGACATCCTCACCGCCAACAACGCTCCGCTGTTCATTCCCAAAGGGAACGCCGAGAAGCTCTACCCGGAAGCCAGCAAGGTTCTGCTGGGGGGAATCCAGCAAGAACTCGACCAGTCGAAGAAGGAGCTCGGACCAAAGTACCCGACCGCACACAGCCTCGCCGAGGCCAAGCCGACCAACGTCAAAGTCAATCTGCGCGGCAATCACAAGGAATTGGGAGACGAAGTCCCGCGCCGGTTCCTCGCGATCCTCAGCCCGGCCGAACCGCAGCCGTTCCGCGACGGGAGCGGTCGGCTGGAGCTGGCTCGCGCGATCGCCGATCCCGCCAACCCGCTCACCGCGCGCGTCATGGTCAACCGCGTCTGGCAGCATCATTTCGGACGAGGACTGGTCGGCACGCCGAGCAACTTCGGTCTGCTCGGCGAACGGCCGACGCATCCCGAGTTGCTCGATCACCTCGCCGCAAAGTTCGTCGCATCGAGCTGGTCGCTCAAACAGCTTCACCGCGAGATCATGCTGTCGGCCACGTATCGGTTGTCGTCGCAGGTTGATGGTCGAGGGTTGAGGGTTGAGGGGCAGCAGCAACTCGCCGACATCCCCATCTCTTCACCCTCAACCCTCAACCCTCAACTCCCAACCACCCTCGATCCCGACAACCGCCTCCTCTGGCGACACAACCGCCGGCGGCTCGACATTGAGGCGTGGCGGGATTCGATGCTGGCGGTCAGCGGAAACCTCGATCGGGCGCTGGGGGGAGCGGCGGTGAATCTCAACGATGGAGGCAACCGTCGGCGGACGCTGTATGCCGCCATCAGTCGTCATGAGTTGAACGGGACTCTGCGGCTGTTCGACTTCCCTGACCCCAACTTGACCAGCGAGCGGCGCGTCAGCACAACGGTCCCGATGCAGCAGTTGTTCGTCCTCAACAGCGACTTCCTTGTGCGCCAGGCCCGCTCGCTGTCGCAACGCCTCTCGAACGAAGCGACGTCCGACGACAAGGGCCGCATCGAACGAGCCTACTCGATCCTCTTCCAACGTCCGCCCAACGAGGCCGAAGTGCGAATCGGACTGAGTTACCTGCAAGCCCCGCTGCCCGAGAACATCCCCGCAGATCAAGTGAAGCTCACCGCGTGGGAGCAGTACACGCAAGCATTGCTGGGGACGAATGAGTTTGTGTTTGTTGACTGAGTGAAGTCTGCCAATGGGAACTGATTGAGGTGAGCCGGGCGGCGTCAGCCCCCGGACTCGTCGCATTCACGGAAAGAGTCCGAGGGCTGACGCCGCCCGGCTCACCAAGATGATTGTTCGTTGCCATCTCGAAATGGAGTCCTTCCATGATTCATCCCAGAGTTCTCTCACGCCGCCACCTCCTTGCGCAGATGGGGAGCGGCTTCGGCACGCTCGGCCTGGCGAGTGTCATGGCCCAGAGTGGGCTACTCGGCAACCGCGCCTTCGCCGCGAGCTCGCCTGCATCGTCGGGCGCATCCGTCAGTCCTCTCGCACCGAAGGCACCTCACTTCGCGCCGAAGGCGAAGCGGGTCATCTTTCTGTTCATGAACGGTGGGCCTTCGCATGTGGATACGTTTGATCCGAAGCCGGATCTCACCAAGTATGCCGGGCAGCAGCCGGAGGAGCTGATCAAGAACTATCAGCGGTCAGTTGGAAAACTCTTCCCGTCGCCGTTCAAGTTTGCGAAGCATGGTCAGAGTGGGATCGATGTCAGCGAGTTGTATCCTCACGTCGCCAGCGTGATCGACGACATCTGCGTCGTCCGGTCGATGCACACCGACATCCCGAACCATGAGCCGGGATTGCTGATCATGAACTCAGGGCACTCGCAGCCGACGCGGCCGAGCATGGGTTCGTGGCTGACGTATGGGCTCGGCACCGAGAACCAGAACTTGCCGGGATACGTGGTCCTCTGTCCGGGCAAGCCGGTCGTCGGGCCGCAGCTTTGGGGCAACAGTTTTTTGCCGGGCATCTTTCAGGGATGCCACATCAACAACAGCAAGCTCGATCCGCAGACGGTCATTCAGCACGTTCACAACGCGACGCTGCCGCCCGCCGTGCAGCGGCGGCAGCTCGATCTGCTTCAGGAATTGAACCGCGTCCACCTCGAAGACCGTCCCGCCGACAACCAGCTTGAGGCGCGGATCGAATCGTTCGAGATGGCCTTCCGCCTGCAATTCGCCGCTCAGGAAGTGTTTGATTTGAAGAGCGAGTCGCAGGCGACGCGGGAGCTGTACGGCGCGGGCCAGTTCTCGGATGCGTGTCTCGTCGCGAGGCGCATGGTCGAACGAGGCGTGCGGATGGTGCAACTCTATTACGGAGGCGGCCAGCCGTGGGACGATCACGGCGACATCATGAATCACGCCAACCACGCCAAGCAAAGCGATCAGGCGATCGCGGGCCTGATCCGCGATTTGAAGAGTCGCGGCCTGTTCGATGAGACGCTGATCGTGTGGGGCGGCGAGTTCGGGCGCACGCCTTGGTCGCAGGGAGCGAAGGGGCGCGATCATCACAGCCGTGGCTTCACGATGTGGCTGGCGGGCGGCGGCGTGAAGGGGGGCTTGGCCTACGGCACGACCGACCAGTTCGGCAACATGGCCGCAGAAAATCCGGTCCACGTCCACGACCTCCACGCCACAATCCTGCACCTCATGGGCCTCGACCACGAACGCCTGACCTACCGCTACAGCGGCCGAGACTTCCGCCTGACCGATGTGCATGGCAAGGTGGTCACGGACATACTGGCATGAGGCCGCTCGGGGTCAGGTGGTTCAAAGTTCAATTCTCGCGGACTGAAGTCGATCCCATGCTCAGCGACGCTGCTCCGCGAGAATTGAACTTTGAACCACCTGACCCCAGACTCCACGTACTGTTTGTCGAACATCACTTTTTCCCCTGAGTCCAACCATGAGCACCGTCCTGCAAGACCCGGAAGTCGATGAGGAACACGATTCGCTGGCCGAACTGGTCGAGCGACTCGGTGACATCCCACTGAACCGCATTCGCTTGCATCCCGCGCCAGGTACCGCAACGGAAGACGATGTCATCATCGCGCTGGAGGCACCTCGAAAACGGATCTGCGAACTGATCGACGGCGTCTTGGTGGAGAAGGCGATGGGATACCGCGAATCCGTGCTGGCGGGTGTGTTCATCGAACTGCTCAACGCCTGGGTGAGACCCCGCAACCTGGGGCTGGTCTCCACGCCGGATTGCACGATCCGCTTGTGGGCCGGTCGGGTGCGCATCCCCGATGTCGCCTTCACGTCGTGGGACCGGATGCCGGGACGGAAGCGGCCACCCAAACCGATCCCCGACCTTTCGCCCGACCTTGCCGTGGAAGTCCTCAGCCTCAGCAATACTCGGCGGGAGATGCAGTTGAAGCTGGCCGATTACTTCACCGCCAACGTGCGACTCGTCTGGATCGTCGACCCCCAGACGCGAACCGTGAAGGTCTACACGAGCCAGTCCGAGATGACTCTGTTGAGTGAAAACGACACGCTCGACGGTGGCGATGTCCTGCCGGGCTTCTCCATTCTGATGGCAGAACTGTTCGGCGAACTCGACCGACAGGGTTGAGTCATGTGTCATCGACCACGATGTAGGACGGGCAGGAGTGCCCATCATACATGCCGATTCTCCTACCGCTCGTCTCGCGTCCTGCTTCAAAACCTTAACGAGAGTCCCGACTCCATGATTCGCCGGCCGTTTTCAAACTCGCTCATTGTTTTGTGCCTCTTTGCATGCCTGTGCCTGCTCCCTCCAACGACGGTTCGCGCGGATGACGAACTCGTCGCCATCGCTCCGGCCGACTGGCCGTGGTGGCGCGGTCCGAATCGGAATGGAATCGCCGCTGCCGATCAGAAGCCACCGCTCACGTGGAGTGAGACCGAGAACGTGGTGTGGAAAGTGCCCGTGCCGGGGAAGGGGCACGGGTCGGCGATCGTGGTCGGTGAGCATGTCTATCTCCAAACGGCCGAGCAGGACCGGGATGCTCAATCGGTGCTGTGCTTCGATCGCGCGACGGGCAAGAAGCTCTGGCAGACCGATGTCCACACCGGCGGCTTCGACGTGAAGGGGAATGAGAAAAGCACGCTCGCCAATTCGACTCCCGCCTGCGATGGCGAGCGGGTGTACGTGAACTTCCTGAACAACGGCGCGATCTACACGACGGCGCTGACTCGCGCGGGGAAAAAAGTCTGGCAGGAGAAGATCACCGATTACGTGCTGCATCAGGGATTCAGTTCGTCTCCCGCGCTGTACGGGCCGCTCGTGATTGTCACGGCCGACAACAAGGGAGGCATGGGAGCGATCGCGGGCCTCGAACGAGCGACCGGCAAGCCGGTTTGGAAGCAGATGCGGCCGAAGCTGCCCAACTATCCCTCGCCCATCATTTTGAAGATCGCCGGGAAGGATCAGGTCTTCGTGTCGGGGTGCAACTTGGTGACGAGTCTTGAGCCTTTGACAGGCAAGATTCTGTGGGAGATCAAAGGCTCGACCGAGGAATGCGTGACCTCGACCGTCACCGACGGGACGTACATCTACACCACTGGCGGTTATCCGAAGAATCACCTCGCGGCGGTGAAGGCCGACGGCTCGGGCCAGGTTGCGTGGGAGAACGGTTCTCGCGTGTACGTCCCTTCAATGCTGGTGAGCCGTGGTTATCTCTTCGCGACGCTCGACGCGGGAGTCGCCATGTGCTGGAAGAGCGACACCGGCGAAGAGAAATGGAAGAACCGTCTCGGCGGGACGTTCAGCTCGTCACCGGTGCTGGTCGGCGAACACATCTTCGCGACGAACGAAGAGGGAAAGACGTTTGTCTTCAAGGCCGACCCGACCGCGTTTGAACTTGTGGGCGAGAACCAGCTCGGCAACATCGCCTTCGCCACACCGACGATCTGCGGCGGCCGCATCTATCACCGCGTCGCCACGCAGACGGAGGGGCAGCGGCAGGAGTGGCTGTATTGCCTCGGGAAGAAGGGCGAGTGAGATGGAAACGCCTCTCGCAGCGGAGATTCCTCAAATTTCGTTGCCTCGTTTGCCGCGCGACAATCTGCTCCTCTATCACGATTCAAAGCACGAAACTCAGGTCGTGCAGACGCTCGACGACTGGCAATTGCGTCGCGCCGAGATCGTGCGTGGGGCCGAGTCGGTGATGGGGCGGTTGCCCGGTGTCGAGAAGCGCTGTCCGCTCGACATGCAACTCGTTGAGGAAGTTGATTGCGGCAGCTATGTGCGTCGGTTGGTGACGTACCAGTCAGAGCCGGGGTCGCGCGTGCCGGCCTACCTCTGCATTCCGAAGACGGCTCTCGCGGCGGTGACGAAGCCGGTGCCGGCGGTGCTCTGTCTGCACGGGACCGACAACACGATCGGTCACGGCACCGTCGTCGGACTGGGGAAGAGGCCGAACCGCCAGTACGCCGCCGAACTGGCCGAGCGGGGTTACGTGACGCTCGCCCCCAGCTATCCGCTGCTCGCCAAGTATCAGCCCGATGTGAATGCCCTCGGCTGGCAAAGCGGCACGTTGAAAGCGGTCTGGGACAACCTGCGCGGGCTGGATCTGCTCGAATCGCTGCCGTTCGTCCGCAAGCACTCGTTCGGCGCGATCGGCCATTCATTGGGCGGCCACAACGGGGTCTACACGTCGCTGTTCGACAACCGCATCCACGCGGTCGTGTCGAGCTGCGGACTGGACTCGTACCTCGACTATTACAACGGCGAAGAGAAGCACTGGCATCCCGAGAAGGGCTGGTGCCAGACGCGCTACATGCTGCGGCTGGCCGATTATCGTGGCCGTCTCGCGGAGATCCCGTTCGACTTTCACGAGCTGATCGGCGCGCTGGCCCCTCGCCATGTCCTGATCATCGCGCCGTTGAAGGATCACAATTTTCAAGCGGCCAGTGTCGATCGCATCGCGGCGGCGGCTCGCCCGATCTTCAAGCTGTACGGTCACGCCGAGCGATTGCAGATCGAACACCCCGACTGCGAACACGACTTCCCGCCCGAGATGCGTCAGCGGGCGTATGAACTGTTCGACCGGGTACTCAGGCCGTAGGGTAAGCCTCAGGCTTGGCCGTCCATGTTCATTGCCAATTCGCTTTCATTGCCAATTCGCTGTTGAGTAATAACGGGCAAGCCAGAGGCTTACCCTACGGATGCACCAACTGGTCTGGAGTTCTCATGCCTTTCATCAATATTGACGACATCGAGCCGATCTCGCCCGTGCCCGGTTGCCGGATGCGCACGCCGTTTGGTCAGAACCTGATGCTGTCGTACCTCGAAATGGATGACGGGGCCGAGGTACCGCTCCACTCGCACCCGCACGAACAGGGCGGGATGCTGCTGCGTGGCCGAGTCGAACTGACCATCGGCGACGAGACGCGAATGTGCGAGGCAGGGTCGATGTTCATGATCCCGCCGCACGTTCCGCATCGAGCGGTCGCGGTCGGGGGACCGGCTGTCGTGCTCGATGTCTTCAGCCCGGTGCGAGAGGACTACGCCAAGCTCACAAACACGTACATCCCACCGGTCGAATGAAAGTGAGCGACGCTCGGACGAACGCCTCGATTGGTTTCCTTGCCTGTCAGATTCAATTTGAACCCGGCCGCGTTTCTGCTTTGTTGCCCTCCCTCTCAACTTGGAGTCCACACCATGCCACTGTCTCGTCGCGAATTCCTGTCCACGGCTGCTGTCGCCGGTGCCGCCGCTCTCATCGCCGCCCCTGCGGTTCATGCAAGAAGCAAGGCGGACAAACCACTCATCGTTGGCGAGGGTGAACACCAGTTTGAGGTTCAGCATGAGTGGCCTCAGCTTCCCGACAAGTACACGTGGCAGACGACGCACAACGTTGCCGTGGACAAGGCGGGGAACCTGTACGTCATCCACGAAGGGCGCGAGGATCAGAAGGACCACCCGTCGATCTTCGTGTTCGATGAGACGGGCAAATTCATCCGTGCGTTCGGTGAGCGGTTTCAAGGAGGCGGGCACGGTGTCGAGATTCGGCAGGAAGGTTCGGAAGAGTTCCTCTACGTTTGCTCGTACCAGCAAGTGAAGTCGTTCTGCAAGTTGACGCTCAAAGGCGAGACCGTTTGGGAGCAGTTCGCCCCGATGCAGTCGGGCGTGTATGCCGCCGAGGAAGACACCAAGCGAGCGAAGATCTGGGGACGTGATCGCTTCATGCCGACGAACTTCGCGTTCCTGGATGATGGCGGGTTCCTGCTCGTCGATGGCTACGGTGCGTTTGTGGTTCACCAATTCGACAAGGACGGCAAGTGGGTCTCACACTTCGGTGGCGGCGGCAAGGGCGAGGGGACGTTTAATACGCCGCACGGAATCTGGATCGACAAGCGTGCGGGGCGTACACCGTCGATCGTCGTCTGTGACCGTGCCAATCATGCGTTGCAGTACTTCACGATGGACGGCAAGTACCTCGAGACGCTCAAGGGCTACGGCCTGCCTGCCAACTGCGAGACATGGAAGAACCTGCTCGTCGTTCCCGAACTGCACGCGCGGGTGACGTTGCTCAATGAGAAGAACGAAGTCGTAGCACGGCTCGGTGAAGACGTGGCTCGCGTCACCGGAAAGGACGGCGGCGGCATTCGTGGCGACAAGTCGAAGTGGCAGTCCGGCAAGTTCGTCCATCCGCACGATGCCTGCTTCGCCGCCGACGGCAGTATTTTTGTTGCCGAGTGGGTCGGGACCGGCCGGATCTCAAGGCTGAAGAAGCTGGTGTGAGGGAAGGGACGGGAGTCAGGGATCAGGAAGCAGGAAGAGTCAGGAAGAGCCGCCCGGGACATACCGGGCGGCTCTTTTTTTGAGAAGGCTCGAATGAACCTTTCAGTGAGCGGCATCTCCCTCTGCGGCAGAACCTCCCGCTCCAACATCATGCTCGTAGTCTCGCCGCCGCTTGTCGAGCCAAACTCGCCACAGTTCGTGACAAGCCAGAGTTTGAAGGCTGGACATCCAAATGAAGGAACCTGGGTTCATCCGACTAATGCGTGCTGAGTGTGATGTAGGGCGAGTAGTTTGAGTTTGAAGAAGGGGAGATCACGATAGCCGTAGGCTTGTCGTTGGAGGAGTT
>Ga0114966_10000295_pt1 | contig 48234 bp, 47 predicted proteins | sample M_130207_XF_Meta_FD_87029 | JGI IMG/M metagenome (GOLD analysis project Ga0114966, IMG submission 87029) | Freshwater microbial communities from Lake Montjoie, Canada to study carbon cycling - M_130207_XF_MetaG | ecosystem: Environmental > Aquatic > Freshwater > Lake | place: Lake Montjoie... | reverse complement strand
GTAAAATGATTTTTAATCCATTGGGTAGGGTATATTTTTCAAATTGAATGGTTTGACTTTTTGCCAAATTCCCAGTCATTAAAAAAAGACTTGCCAATAGGAAGCTTCCTAATTTTTGCATACTTAAAGTTTTAAATAAAATGTTATGAATATACCACTATATTAATGGCGATATTATGGAATAAAATTAACCCTATTTTGAATGAATTTAGTTTCTAAATTGTTAATTTCAAGAAATCTTAAACTCTTTTAAGAAGATGGTGTGAGGTGTAACTGTAGATGCGTCAAACCAATGAATGTCAGGGTCTTTTTTAAACCAGGTCATTTGCCTTTTTGCATAATGTCTGGTATTTTGTTGAATCAGCTCTATCACCCTTTCTTTACTTATCTTTTGATCAAAACAGTCCATCCATTCGCTATAGCCCACAGTATTAAATGCATTCAAATGGTAATAAGGGTGTAACCCTTTCACTTCTGTTTCTAAACCCGCCTCCACCATATCCAATACTCTTTGATTGATTCTTTCATACAATTGATCCCTTGACATTTCTAATCCAATTTTCACAATTTTAAAAGGCCTTTCTACAATTTTTTTTGTTTGAAAACTTACAATAGAAACGCCCGTTCCTAAAAAAACTTCTAAGGCACGCATTAATCTTTGTGGATTTTTTTGTTCCCCTTGCGCCCAATAAATAGGATCCTTCACCGCTAGTTCTTTTTGCAACCACCTTAAACCTAATTTTTCATATTGTTTGATGATACCCTCTCTAATAGCTGGATCAATGACAGGTATCAAATCCAACCCTTCACAAAAAGCTTTAATGTACAATCCTGTTCCGCCAACCATCACCACTGCATCTTTTGTTGCTAATAAACTATCTACTTTTTCAAGCGCCCACTTTTCAAAAAAGGCAGCATTGATTTCATCGGTGATAGAATGACTGGCTATAAAATGATGGAGCACTTCATTTAATTCTGCCATGGAAGGTCTTGCTACTCCAATATTCATTTCTTTAAAACATTGACGCGCATCTGCCGAAATAATCTCGGCCCCTAATGCTTTCGCAAGTGCAATTGCAAGACTTGTTTTACCCACTGCAGTTGACCCCATTACAATATAAACAGTTTTAGACATTTTAGTTTAAAGCTTAATTAAATTTGAAAAAAGAATGAAAAGAAAATTGAACTTACTATAAAAAAATACTAGAATGCTTCTCCTTCAAAAAACTCGCTACCAGAGGATTCTTGTGAATCTTCTTCAGACGCTTCATCGCTATCATCTTCATCAGACGCATTCGCGTCGTCATCTTCAGCGTCTCCCTCTTGACCAAAACCTTCTTTGGCTTCTGATAAATCATATTTTTCTTCAATGTCTGCGAATTTTTCTCCCAACATTCCTTTGGTACCATATTGCATTGGCCCTACCCCTTCCACTCTAGTAACCAATGGATACTCCAAACTCATATCAGCATCTGCATTTTTGATTACTTGAATCAATTCAATTAAGAAAAACCATGATTTTACAAAATCGTATAGATAAACAAAATGCTGATTCGTGTCAATAATTTCAGAACCAATGATAGTTTCTTCCATTAACAATGGCGGTGCCTTATATTCTTTTTCATAGACCTCCTTACTAATTTCACGACCTCTTTGCCAAATATCATTGCTTCTATAAAAAGTAGCATCGTGCTTTTGATCAAATTCAAAAGCTCTTAATATGATTTGATGTAAATCAGCAAAATTTTGTGAATGCTTCACCAAAACATCTCTGTAAATAACGTCATCTTCCTCCCAATAAACCCTAAATTTTAATACTGCCATTTTGGTGATTTGAAACGCTAAATTACTATTTTATTGTAGGAAATAAGCCTAGTTTTTCTGCTTCTTTTAACATAAAAGCATAAGCCGCTTCATATTCATTAGGGATGATCCCGTCCAGAATAGCTTCTCTGATGGCATCTTTGATAATGCCCACCTGCTTAGAAGGCGTAATGGCAAAAAGTTCCATGATAATTTCACCTGTGATAGGCGGTTGCCAATTTCTAATATTGTCCTTTTCTTCTACTTCCTGCAATCTTATTTTTACATAGTCAAACCCTTGTAAATAGCGTTTTACTTTTACTTTGTTTTTACTTGTAATATCTGCAGCACAAAGCAACATTAAAAAATCAATATCTTCTCCTGCATCAAATAACAATCTTCTTACCGCACTATCTGTAACCGTTTCTTTGGTTAAAGAGATGGGTCTTAAATGCAAGGCAACTAATTTTTGTACCATTTTCATTTTTTCATTCAATGGTAACTTTAGTTGTGTAAAAATTTTAGGTACCATTCTTGCACCCACTACTTCATGGCCATGAAAAGTCCAACCAAACCCTGTTTCAAACTTTTTTGTTTTTGGTTTGGCTATATCATGCAATAAGGCCGCCCATCTTAACCAAATATCATCGGAGGTAGCAGCCACATTATCTAACACTTGAAGGGTATGAGAAAAATTGTCCTTATGTCCAATGCCATCCAAAGTTTCAGCGCCTTCCAATTGAAGCAATAATGGGAATATATAATTTAACAACCCAGCTTCTTTTAATAAGTACCAGCCCTTGGAAGGGGTAGCGGTCATCATTATTTTTTGTAGCTCATCAGTAATTCTTTCTTGAGAAACAATTTTAATTCTTTGGGCCATTTTTTGAATGGCTAAAAAGGTTTCAGGGGTAATCGTAAAATTAAGTTGAGTCGCAAAACGAATGGCCCGCATCATACGAAGTGGATCATCATCAAAAGTTTGTTCGGGCGCCAAGGGAGTTCTTAAAATTTTATTTTTTAAATCCTCTAAGCCACCAAATGGATCAATGATGGTTCCAAAATTATTTTCACTTAATTCAACTGCCAATGCATTGATGGTAAAATCTCTTCTATTTTGATCGTCCTCTATACTTCCTGGACTCACTTGTGGTTTTCGACTGTCTTTTGAATAACTTTCTTTTCTTGCCCCAACAAATTCAATTTCTATGGCCTCCATTTTAACTTGCGCAGTTCCAAAGGTCTTGAATAAAGAAACTGGAGGTCTAGGTTTAAATTGATGGGCAAAGGCCGAGGCTAATTCAAGTCCATCTCCTAAACAAACAATATCAATGTCCTTAGTTGGTCGATCTAATATTCTATCACGCACAAAGCCCCCTACCGCATAAGCAGGTATTCCCATTTTAGCGGCTTCTGATGCCACTACCTTAAAAAGGGCTTGTTCTGTTGCTGTGAAATTAATTTGCATGTCCACAAAAGTACTAATGTTGTAGCACTTGTAATAAAGGTGCCGTCAATTGTTGAATTTGAATAGAATGGGCACAATTAAAATGATCTAAAGGGCATTTCTTTTTTCCGTGAATTCCACAGGGCCTGCAGGCTAAATTTTGTTCCGTTTGTACCACAAAGCGCTGGTCCGACAATGGGCCATAACCAAATGCGGGAATGGTAGAACAATAAATAGCTACCACGGGTGCGTTAACGGCAGATGCAAAATGCATAGGTGCCGAATCGTTTACATAATTAAGCACTGCTTTTTGTTGCAGGGCAGCAGATGCAAGATATCCAAGTTCACCTGCTAAATTAATCAATTGTGTATTGGTCTCTAAAGCATTGATTATTTTTTCACCAATAATTTTATCCCCTGCCCCTCCCAAAATATAAATAGGACCATCAAAGGGGATGGCTTGTAAAAAAGCGACCCAATCAGTTATTGGATATTGTTTGGTAAACCAAACCGATGCAGGTGCGATACAGATATAAGGTTCAACTTGATATTTTTTTACTTTTTCAATAGCTTCTTTAGTGGGATACAATTTGGGCTTATGCAAAGCAATAACGCCTATGACTTTTATCAATTGGTGGTTTCTATCAATCTCGTGCATATCTTCTTGTATTTCAAGGTGCTTAATAGCATGCGTAAATAAAAATGATAATGGATTTTTATCAAAGCCAATTTTGAATTTTGCTTTTGACAAAGCCGTCCACAATCCAGTAGCAGCAAAACGTTGCACATTCACCACCGCATCATACTTGGACTTTCTTATTTTAAACAAGAGCTGTAACCAATGAATGTATTTTTTCTTTTTTTTATTCCACACTAATACTTCATGAATAAATGGATGTTTTGTAAAAAGGGATTCATTGCCTTGACGAACTAGTACATCAATAACTGCTAAAGGATATTGGTGGTGCAAAGATTCTAATAAAGCAGTACTCAGCACTACGTCTCCAATAAAAGCAGTTTGTATGACTAGAATTTTTTGCATTTACTATTTTAAGGTCTAATGATAATTAATTCACCATCCTCATTCCATTTAACAATAGAAGAAGGCTGCTGTAGCTCGGTTTCCTCTTGCCTGTGTTTTACCACATAATCAACCCCTTCAATAATATCCAATGAAATATCCCTAAAACACATCGGGGTTGGATAACCAGAAATATTAGCAGAAGTACTTACCAATGGTTTTCCAAATTGTTTAATGACAACTTTGCAAAAAGGATCTTTAGTAATTCTAATCGCTATAGATTCATCCGCAGCCAATAAATTATTGGCCAAATTTTTTGCTTTTTGATAAATGACGGTGGTGGGTTTATGAATGCCTTTGATGTAATCAAACACTTGCAATTGCGCATCTTCAACATAATGTAAAATAGATTGTTCTTCCTCAACTAAAACAATCATAGCCTTAGTGTCCACTCTTTTTTTTAATGCAAAAATTTTAGCTACTGCTGCTTCATTAGTGGCATCACAACCGATACCCCATACTGTATCAGTGGGATACAATATAAGTGCTCCTTTTTGAAGCGCCTCTAAACAAGCCCGAATATCTTCTTCGTAAGCAAACATGTTGCAAATTAATCAATACTTATAAATAAACGAAGGTTCATTATTGTGCAAAAGAAACTGCTACAAATTCTAGGCTTGTTTGTAATTTTGTATAAATAACAAAAATGGAATTAAAAAATAAGATTGAAGCGGCCTGGGCCGATCGTAGTTTATTAAAGGACGAAACTTATAGCAATGCAGTTCGCGCAGTCATTGAAGAAGTAGACAAAGGCCGATTAAGAGTAGCGGAACCCAAGGACAACCAATGGGTGGTTAATGAGTGGGTAAAACAAGCCATTCTATTGTATTTTGCTATCCAACCCATGCAAACCTGGGAATTGGCCCCTTTTGAGTTTCATGATAAAATGTTACTTAAATCTAATTATGCAGCCTTGGGCGTTAGAGCTGTACCTCATGCAGTTGCTCGTTATGGTGCTTATTTAGCAAAAAATGTGGTATTAATGCCAAGTTATGTGAATATTGGCGCATTTGTTGATGAAGGAACCATGGTAGATACCTGGGCCACTGTAGGCAGTTGTGCCCAAATTGGGAAAGGAGTGCATTTAAGTGGGGGTGTTGGCATTGGAGGGGTGCTAGAACCATTACAAGCTAGCCCAGTAATTATTGAAGATGGTTGTTTTATTGGTAGCCGTTGTATTGTAGTGGAAGGCGTTCATGTGGAAAAAGAAGCTGTTTTAGGTGCCAATGTAGTACTTACCCAAAGCACTAAAATTATAGATGTAAGTGGAACTACTCCTATTGAATATAAAGGCCGGGTGCCTGCTAGAAGTGTCGTAATTCCTGGATCTTATCGAAAATCATTCCCAGCCGGTGACTATCAAGTAAGTTGTGCTTTAATTATTGGAAAGCGTAAACCAAGTACCGATTTAAAAACCAGCTTAAACGATGCTTTGCGTGACTTTAATGTAGCCGTTTAATTCCCTTTAAGTTAGTCTAAAAAATTTGGGGTGACTAGGACGAATCCCAATCACCCCGATTATCCTTCCCCCAAAGGATAATTATTTTTAATTAATAATATTTAATAAATTATTAATATGTATATCCTATTTTTGATAACAGGTGTAAATATGTATCATTTGAGTATCTTCTTCCAAATAATGAATAAACTTAGTAGTGAAAATATTTTATATGTAATAAGTAATTGTAAAATATTATATTATATATTTATAAAATATAAAATATGAATTAAACACATAAGAAATAAACCTATTGTGTAATTTACCCTACATTTGAAGGATGATTTTAAAACAGTATTTAATTTTATTATTATTTGCGACTGCATTAATTAATACAAATGCTCAGTCAAAAAAGGAAAATAACTTATTTAAAAAACAGGATGTCGCCCTACTTGACCTATTATTTAAGGATAGCACTCATTCATTAAAACTTCAACTAAATTCCCTTTTATACAATTTTGGGTTGGATAATAAGGAATATAGAAATATAGCCCTAGTTAAACAAAAGGGCCAAATTTGGATTCAGCCCTTAGGCTCAGGCAAACTTTTTTCGGTAAAGAAGTTGAAAAATGGATATGAAATGCAAAGAATTGACTCCACTGTACATTCTGGGGTAAATTCTAATAGCTACACTTTTTTATTGCACGACACCCTCTTTCAATATGGAGGATCAGGATTTTGGCACCTCAGGGGCATCATTACTTATTTTAGCAAGCAAACCCATGAATGGGAATTATATCCCAGCAATCAACTCCTTAACGGATATGATGGATTTGAGAATTATCTGTTATACAATTTAGACACGAGCGAACAAAAAATTTATACCACAGGGTATGTGAAAATGCAAAATGCACCGTCCAATTTAAATATTTTAGTGGTGGACAGTTGTTTTGAATATAATTTCAAAACCCAAACCTGGAGCAACTTAGGTGCTACCAACCCTGATTTATTGAAAATGTACAACAAGGATAATTATTATACCTACCAATTAGGCGGCACTTTGATGATACAAAACTTTTTTGATTTGTATTGGCTAGATTTTAAGAACAATACATTTGGTAAAATCAAAGAGTCAAAAAATAATGAAGCAAAACAAAAATGGCTTAATTTGTACAACACAAAAGAGCCATACCAGAATTTACAGTTTAATTTAGGCAATACCTGTTATCTTATAAAACTGGATCCAAATTTTAATACCAGTTACGACACATTTAACCTTAGTAAAGAAGACCTTGACCTTACAAAAACAAATTACATTTATAAACAAAATAATTTTTTAGTCTCTTTTTATTTAAATACACTCATTCCCTTTTTTACACCTAGTGTGTTTATTTTAATCATTATTGCATTTTTTATATTTTTTGTTTTATATCGAGAAAGAAAAAAAAGAGTACCCAAAGAAGTAAATACTATTTTGAATTACAATTTTGTAAACTCGCTTACTATTGTTGAGAAGGAATTGATCCAAGTCCTTTATCAGCAACATTTAAAAGGGGAAGAGATTTCTCCAAAATTGATTAATAAAATAATTGGCGTACAACAAAAAGACACTTTAACACAAAACAAAAGCAGAAGCGATCATTTCTTAAAAATAAATCAGAAATACAAATTGGCTACTCTGCAAAACTTACCCTTAATTGTTAAAAGCCGAGACAGTGTGGACAAGAGGCAATACAATTATGGCTTAGAAGCTAAATATATTCAGGAGCTAGCCAAACATTTTAAAAATTAAACGACTAGTAAGCTACAGCCTCTTCTTGCACTGGTATCTAGACGGCCTAATACTTTAAAACTGCCATCGGCAAATACTTCCCCAAGGTCCTCTGTGGCAATAAAACTACAACTGTATAAATTAGCTAGGTCAATAATATGCAAAACGCCTCTTCCTGTTTCTTTTAAAGAAGTAGGATCTTCCTCGTCCGCTATCAATACTTTCATCCAAGGGGGGCATTTAAATACCCCATCTTTGATTGCATAAGCTTGACTTAATAATTCAGTCATCCCATATTCTGATTGAATAGTACGAGTGCCCAAGTTGGTTGACAAAACATCATGTAATTCTTCCCTGGTTAATTCTTTTTTTCTTCCCTTCATTCCACCAGTTTCTATCACGGTGGTGTATACTAATTTTTGAGGATACGCTGCTGCAAAATCGGTTAGTGCAAAACTTACTCCAATCAACCATACAGGCTGCTTTTCGTTTTCTAACTTCTTTAATACAGTAGCTAACTTTTTAAAGTCGTCTAAATAAAATCCACTTTCGGGATGACCAGATGTTTGAATAAGTTTATTGACCATATACACCAATGAGGAATGTGCACGTTCTAAATAGGATGGCAATAGGCCTATGATACAATAGTTACTTGGGGTGCCATAAAACAATTTAAATCCATTTAAAAAACTTTGCTCATATAAGTCGGTATCTTGAATCCAGTGCTTACTTACTACATCTTGAGTGGTTCCACTGCTTTCAAATAAAGTACTTGGTTTAGGGCCAATGATTACCTCCTGCGTTTTAAAAAAAGATATAGGAAGAAAAGGAATAGAACTTAACTCATTGGTAGCAGGGCTATTTAGTTGTACCCACTGCTTATATACTTCATTATTTTGGGCCTGCCACTGAAATACTTTTCTACTGACTATTAGAAAATCCGCTGCTGGCAAATTCCATAATTCCTGAATGTCTATCGGTGCTTCAATCACTCTTTATAATTTATACATTGCAAAAGTATTCAATATCTAGCCATAAAAAGCAGTTCCTTTTGAACTAGGCAAATAATCGCATAAAGTAGTATCTTGCATAAGACAATTTTAAACATACTTTATGGCAAAAGCTACTCCAAAAAAAACCGTTTCTAAAACAAAAAAGGAATTGATCAGCGCAAGCTCCTATCAATTTTTAAGCAACTATATTAACAATCCTTCTCCAGTGGGATTTGAAACCAGTGGGCAAAAAATTTGGTTAGATTATCTAACTAAATATGTAGACACCACTTTTACCGATCCCTATGGCACGGCTGTAGGTGTCATTAATCCAACTGCCCCATTTAAAGTTGTGATTGAGGCACACGCCGATGAAATTAGTTGGTTTGTTAATTATATCAATGACCAAGGCTTAATCCATTTAAAAAGAAATGGTGGCGTAGATCATCAAATTGCTCCATCGATGCGTGTTTGGATTCATGGTAAAAAGGGTCCTGTGAAAGCCGTATTTGGATGGCCAGCTATTCATACCAGATTAAGTAATCCAGAACAAAAAGAACCCCAACCTAAAGTAGATAATTTGACTTTGGATTGTGGAGCAAGAACAAAAAAAGAAGTAGAAGCTTTAGGTATTCATATAGGCGCCGTTGTTACTTATCAAGAAGGCATTGACGAATTGGCACATGATTTTATTATTGGCCGCGCTTTTGATAATAGAGTAGGTGGATTTATGATTGCCGAAGTAGCTCGATTGTTAAAAGAAAATAAAAAGAAACTTCCTTATGGCTTATATATTGTTAATGCCGTACAAGAAGAGATTGGATTACGTGGTGCAGAGATGATTGCCCGTAGAATCAAACCCAATATTGCCATCATTACCGATGTTACGCATGATACGCATACCCCAATGATTAATAAAGCCATTGAAGGAGATATATTATGCGGAAGAGGTCCTTCTCTAGCCTATGCGCCAGCCATCCATAATAAATTATTAGCTATTGTAGAAGAAACAGCAAAAGCTAAAAAAATTCCGGTACAGTTTAGAACCTTGAGCAGAAGTACAGGAACAGATACCGATAGTTTTGCTTATGCCAATGACGGTTGTCCTTCGGTTTTAATTTCTATTCCATTAAGATATATGCACACGACTGTGGAAATGATTCATAAAAAGGATATTGTTGATACGATTCAATTGATGTATGAAACTTTGTTAGCGCTTACGCCTAAAACAAACTTAAGTTACCTATAATGGCCAATCCCCCCATTAGTATTGCAATCATCGATATGTATGATGGAAATGCCAATGTGGGTATGGAATGTATTGTAAGTATCCTTAATCAATGGAGTGTCAAAAGGAAGCTACCTATCTCCTACTGCATTTTTAAATTAAGAGAGGCTTGCGCAATTCCAGATGAAAATTTTGATATATACATTTCTTCAGGAGGTCCTGGCTCACCACTAGACTCTAAAGATGAACCCTGGGATAAAAAGTATACCCATTGGCTGGATCAAATGATGGTATTAAGCAAACCTGTATTTTTAATTTGTCATAGTTTCCAATTGGCCTGCAGGCATTTTAATTTAGGCACCATTACTTTAAGAAAATCAAGACAAATTGGAATTTTACCTATTCATCCATTGACCGAAGACGTTATTTTCAATGGCTTAGAAGATCCATTTTATGCTTTAGAAAGTAGGGAGTATCAAATTATAGCGCCCAATGACGAAGCACTTGCAAAAATGGGCGCAAGTATTATAGCATTAGAAAAAATAAGGCCTCAGATCCCATTAGAACGGGCTATCATGGCAATACGTTTTAATAAAAACATGATTGGCGTTCAATTTCATCCAGAAGGAGAATCAGCGGCCTTAGAAGGATTTTTTCAAGAAGGCATTTTAAAAAATAAAATCATTGAAGAATTTGGTGTTGAAAAATGGGACACTATTATGTCTCAATTAGTGGATCCCAATAAAATCCAAAAAACAGCTTCCACATTTATTCCCAATTTTTTAGACAGCGCATTGCAAATACCATTGAATTAAGCAACTGATATGATTCCTTCAATAAGACAAAATTTCAACGCTAATTTTACTGAAGAAAAGTATCAGAATTATCTTTCTTATATTAAGAATAGCTTGCCTAATGCATTAGATTTTAAAATAGCCGAAACTCCTATTTTTATTGATCAAAAATTTACTGCTCAATTACTTGAATTAGGTGATTATGTCAATGGAAAAATTTTGGGTAAAGAATTTAAAATTAATACACAAGCCTCTTTAGATAGACAGCCCAATATCCCTAATGAACCAGCTTATCCAGGATGTATTGTCATGGATTTTGCCATTGCCAATAACTCAAAGAATGAATTGGTCCCCAAATTGATTGAATTACAAGGGTTCCCTTCTCTTTTCGCTTTTGAATTACTCCAAGAGGAAGCCTTGAGCGAAAATTATGAATTGCCAAAAAATTACAGTCCCTTTTTAAATGGCTACGATAAGGAAAAATACATCGCTCATTTAAAAAAAATGCTTGGTGGCTCTAAAGGCGAACACACTGTACTACTTGAAATTCACCCACATCAACAAAAAACGAGAATTGATTTTTATTGTACCGAAAAATACCTGAACATTCCAATTGTATGCATTAGTGAATTAGCACAAAAAGGAAATCAACTATTTTATACAAGAAATGGGATTAGCATTAAAATAGATCGTATTTACAATCGAGTCATAATGGATGAACTTGATAAGCAACCAGCTGCCATCCAAGAAAAAGGCAAACTGCTATTAAATGAACTAGACATTAGTTGGGTAACCCATCCCCATCATTTCTTTAGAATTAGTAAATTTTTAATGCCTTTTCTAAAGCATCCGCTTGTTCCTATTACCCAGTTTGTTGATCAATTAGCTACTATCCCTAAAAATTTAGAGGATTATATATTAAAGCCCCTATTTTCATTCGCAGGGCAAGGTGTCATTATAGACATTCAACCAGGAGATTTTGAAAAGCTTGAAAATCCAGCGCATTGGATTTTACAAGAAAAAGTTCATTACGCCGAATGCATTAAAACGCCAACAGGCCAGGCTAAAGCAGAAATTAGGTTATTTTATTTCTGGGACGAAACTCAACAAAAATACATAGCCACTATGAATTTAGCTCGATTGAGTAAAGGCAAAATGATCGGAGTAGATTATAATAAAACTGCCACCTGGGTGGGCGGCAGTTTAGCTTATTTCGAAACTAAATAAATTAATATTTGAATGGTCTTAAATTACCTTGGAAATATCATATTTTTAACCAAACAAAAAATTTTCAATGCTTAATTATAAAGCGAAATTTTCAAGATTAAGACCTAGTTTATTCATTTTTGGATTATTGTTATTTAGTCTTTTGGCAAAAGCACAGGACGCTGGTGAAATTCAAGTATACGGATCTTCTACTACTCCAAAGTATATGACTATTATTGAACTTCATTCAAATTATACTTTTAAAGGCCCAAAATCTAATGAAGAATATCACCCATTATTAGAGACCATTGAAATCACAACTGGTATCAGTAAAGATTTCGAATTTGGATTTTATATATTCACCTACAATAATAATGGGAAACTGCAATACACAGGTACAAATATAAGACCAAGAATAAAAGCACCTGATACGTGGAATTGGCCGCTTGGAGTATCTCTTTCTTCAGAAATAGGATTTGCAATTGACCCAATGTCAAATCAAAAAGATTGGGGAGCAGAAATTAGACCCATCTTTGATAAAACAATAGGTAAAAATTATATTTCTTTCAATCCTAATGTTGGCATTTCATTCACTAATAAGGAGTATCTCTTTGAACCTAATTTTAAATATGCCTATGCAAGTTATCCAAAAGCAAGTATGGGATTTGAATATTATGGTAATACAGGTAAAATATTTAACCCTAACAAAATAAGCCAACAAGAACATGCTTTTTACTTTGTAGTTGATCTTTTTTTACACCCCTTGTATGAATTTAATTTTGGCATTGGAAAAGGACTCACCGAAAACTCCAATGGCCTAAATGTAAAATGTTATGTAGGTAGAAGAATCAATTGGAAACACAAATAAAACTACTACTAAGGCTTTTTAACACGTTTGTATTGGCAACACTCATCTAAATCATTGTAAGCTTCTGTGCTGGCTTTTTTGTGTTCTGTATCATACCCAGCTGCGGCAACCGCCTCTTCAATTTTATCAGTAGATGTTTTAGCAGCATCAAATGTGAATTTTAATACCTTGGCTACTTTATCCCAACTAGCACCTATAGCACCTGCTTCTTTGGCAGCTTTTTCAATATGCCCTTTACACATTTTGCAATTCCCTGCAACTTTTACAGTGCTGGTAGTTTGTGCTTGCAATTGTAAAGAAGCCATAACAATTATAAGAATAAATAGAATATTTTTTTTCATGTCAATGATTTTTTCTTTTTTAAGTAAAGACAAAGTTAAGGGGTTTGAAATAGTTTTAGTTAATAAAATTCCACCAAATACCCAATCTAAACCAAGTGCCCGTACCAGGGTAATTTCTGGTAGAAAAATTATAACTATTCCCAAAGGTCGAACTGCTTGATAATAAGGTGTTTAAATTCTCTAAACGTACATAGCCTCTAAAACGCTTAATCATAAAATTTAAAAAGGCATTGGCCGTGGGCCTATTGTGTAAGGTATAGTCATTTTGTATATAAAACTGTCCTGTTAACGGCATATAATCATCGGCTTTGTAATCGGTGTGGTAGATAAACTCTAGCCCAGTAGATAAAAAAAGATTTTTATAAAAATTGCCTTCGAATGCCAGCCTTTGTCTGGTGAGCAATAAAGGCAAATGAATAGGAGCTGCCTGGTCTATTACTTGAACATTCATTTCGTTGTACCAATTCCAATGGGTACTTAATTTAAATTTATTGCTTGCCTGTGCTCTTAAATAACTAAAGGCAGTCTTGTATACCGCTGGCTGATACCCGGAGGAAAAATAATGAAAATTATTAACCAGTTCATAATTTCCAGCAAGTTTCCAGCCTGTTTTTGGGTTACCTGTTTCACCACTAAAATCGATGATATTTTCTTTTTGAATACCACTCAATGTTATCATTGGGAATTGTGTAATTCCTAAATAATTAGCAGAAGGGGTTCGATTGCTATTTTGAAAGGAGAGTTTTAAATAATTCCCCTTAGTAGAAAGAAGCCTGGACAAATAAAACTGCGCATCATAGTCTCCAGCATGGTAGCCATTTAAATATAATTTTCCAGCAATAAGCAAATCCCATAATTGATTTCTAGTTTTATTCTTATACTTTCCAAAAGTATAAATGTCATAATTACTCCAGCTTTTCTGATTAGCCAACGTGGTATTAAAACTGGTATACCCTTGACCTAATTGTAAGAATTGATTGGCATTGTTTTTTTGAGGATAACTGATAATACTAAATTCATTGGTTAATGCACTCCAAGCATCTACAAATTTAATGATAGTATTAGTATCCGTATTGAAATTAAAGTAATTGGCATAACGGGCTGCATTAGGTGCCTTGTCTAAAAAGGAGTACTCGCTATTTTCGTATTTTATTTCATTTTGAAATCTCAAACGAGGATAAAATAAATGAATTACTATAGTATCTTTTACAATAGAATCTTTTTGTCCCAAGTCATAGGTTTGTCGCCACAATAAAGTATTACTCTTATACACATTCCCCGTTGCAATAGAAGTATTAAATGGATTTGAAAAAGCAATACCACTCACGCCTAATCTTGTTTCTAGCTCGTAAGGATTGTTTAAAGCCAAGCTATCCAATAAAGATGCTTTTATTAAACCTCCATTTTCCGAAGAAGCTGCTTTATTATTTAGCATCACCCAATAAGACTCATATTGCTTTCGCTTCGATTGAAAATGAGCTGTAATGCGCATGTTGTTCAAATTTGAACTTTGGTTTTTAACATTGCCTGGCGCATTACTAAAACGGTATTCGAAAGAAAAATTAAATTGTTGTGTTTTATTTTGAGTATGCTTTACTTCTATCATTTGCTCACTCTTATCACCAATTAAATAACCAAAATCGGTATAAGGACGTGTTGTTTGATAAAAAGGAGTTCCTTCTAATGTATAAAAATATTTATCGTAGGCATGGAAGCCCGCATCAAAACCACCTTTTTGAATTGGTTCAAATAAATAAGATTTAGTGGCAGTCCCTAAATTGCCTAAATTATAGTTGGTATAGGGCAAAGGATAATGAACAAAAAAATCGTTAATGCTGGAGTCTAATTTAACAACTTCATTGCTATTATAGAATTTATAAAAGATGCTAATAGAATCGGCAAATTTATCTCGCTTTTCCAAAGAATCACTTGATTTTCCGCCACCCATTCCACCACCCATGCCAGTGCCCATTCCTCCTCCCATACCTCCCCCCAGCAATGGTCGAGCCCCTCCAGGTCTTTGCGCCTGTAATTCAAATTGAATCAAAGTCAATAACACCAAGCCCAATAAAATTGATTTCACAAAAGACATGCCTTACTAGTTTTAAGCAATTTCTTTTAACAATGCACTAAACAGTATGGTCAACTTTGGTTCAGCAGCATGCGCTGCTGCCAAAACTTCTTCATGGGTAATGACGTTGTTATCTTCTCTAATGCCCAAATCGGTCACTACACTCATGGCAAATACTTTCATTCCACAATGCACGGCTGCAATGGTTTCTTGAACAGTGCTCATGCCCACCACATCACCCCCTACATTTTTAATTAATTTATATTCTGCTTTGGTTTCAAAAGTAGGTCCAGTAACCCCCACATAAACACCTTCATGTACTTCTATGTTATTGGCTGCTGCAATTACTTTTGCTTTTTCAATAAATGCAAAAGCATAAGGCTCACTCATATCAGGAAATCTTGTTCCTAGGGCCTCTTCATTTTTCCCTACCAATGGATTGGTTGTAAATAAACTAATATGATCTTTAATAATCATTAAATCACCTACCTTAAAATTAGGATTAACCCCTCCTGCTGCGTTGGATAATAATAAATTTTCAACACCTAATAATCTCAATACACGAATTGGATAAACTACTTGTTCTGCAGGATAGCCTTCATAAAAATGAAAACGCCCCTCCATTACCCATACTTTTTTACCATTCAATGTACCCAATATTAATCTTCCTTTATGCCCCTGCACCGTACTCACTGGAAAATGTGGAATTTCACTATAGGCAATAGAAAAATCTATATTAATCTCTGTAGACAAATTACCCAAGCCACTGCCTAAGATAATGGCTGTATTAGCTGTGGAATTAATTTTGGACTTGATAAAGTTAACCGTCTCATTCAGTTGCATCATTAAGGGTGTGGCCATACTACCTATATTTTAGCCACAAATATAACAACAGTAAGGGATTATAAGGCAAGATTCTAGTCCTTAGTGGTAGCAGTTTCATGTTTTAACACCCAATAGGCAATAAACGCACTTAAAAGCATAAAAAAGGCACCTAATAAAAATGCAGCCCCTGGAAAATAGATATGATGCGGGTCGTTTTTAATTGAAAAATAAGAAGTGAGGCCAATCATCATTGGAGGACCCACAATAGATGTCAAACTATTTAATCCAGTTAATGAACCTTGCAATTCTCCTTGTTCATTTTTGGGCACATGTACAGAAATTAATGCTTGTAATGCAGGGCCAGAAATACCGCCTAAGCAATAAGGTATTAAGAATAAAAACATCATCCAACTTTGTGATGCAAATGCAAATAAAACTAATCCAATTGCATACAAGGTTATTCCATAATAAACACTTTTCTCATTGCCAAGTTTAGGATTGATAAACCTAATTAAAACGCCTTGCACTAACCCCACTAATAAACCAATCGCCCCCAAGGAGATACCAATTGTTTTAGGTGTCCAACCAAACTTACTAATATTTGCAAAACTCCAATTGCTTTGTACCGAGTGAGCAGCTAAATAAATAAATAACATTGCAATGATGAGTCCAAAGACAGCTGGATATCTATTCAAATTTTTCAATGAACCAATCGGATTCGCTCTTTTAATATCAAAGGCTCTTCTGTGTTGCTTATCTAAAGATTCTGGTAAAATAAAATAACCATACAATGCATTGATTAATGCTAAGCCTGCCGCTACTAAAAAAGGAATTCTTGGGCCAATTTCTCCCAACAATCCTCCCAACAAAGGTCCAATGATAAATCCTATACCAAATGCAGCACCAATCATTCCAAAGTTTTTAGCTCTGCTTTTTTCATCACTAATATCTGCCATATAAGCAGCCGCTGTTGTAATACTTGCACCAGTGATGCCCGAAAAAACACGACCAACAAATAACCATCCTATACTAGGTGCAAATGCTAAAAAGATATAATCCAAACCAAACCCTAATAAAGAGAATAGTAAAATAGGTCGTCTTCCATAATGATCACTTAAGCTGCCTAAGATGGGTGCAAAAATAAATTGCATGGCAGCATAAATAAAAGTTAAGTACATCGCTGGTTTAGCAATAGCACTTATATCTGACCTATCAGTAATGTGTAATAAATGCTGAAGTAATTGAGGCACCACAGGAATAATAATTCCCAATCCGATGACATCCAATAAAATAGTGGCAAAAATAAATCCGACTGCTGCTTGTTTGTTACTGGCCATTGTATATTAAATAGTTTAATGTATCTATCCTTCAAATATACAAGTCCTCTAGTACATTTCAAAAAGAGGTAAGCAATGCTTTCTATTTGTTAACATTCACTAGTTTAAGCCTCATTCCTAAACACCACTAGCCCATCAAATATATCAATCAATACTTTTTTAGTTTTATCAATTTCACCACTTAATATTTTTTTACTAAACTCATTCACAACCATTTTTTGAATCAATCGTTTTAAGGGTCTTGCTCCAAATTGCATGTCGAAGCCTTGTTCAGATAAATAATCTACTAAATAAGGAGTGAATTCTACCTGCATTCCATTTTCAGCCACTAACGCTTTTAAATTATTCAATTGAATTTTAACAATGGCCGCCATTTGTTTTTGCAACAAAGGAGAGAACATGATAATTTCATCCACCCTGTTTAAAAATTCGGGACGAATGGTTTGTTTTAACAAAGACATTACTTCTACTTTTGATTGTTCTGTTTTTTCTTCTACATTTTTTTCCGTCACCCCTTCAAAAGCTTCTTGTATGATATGACTTCCAATATTACTGGTCATAATAATAATGGTATTTTTAAAATTCACTGTTCGGCCTTTATTATCGGTTAAATGTCCATCGTCCAATACTTGCAATAAAATATTCCATACATCTGGATGCGCTTTTTCAATTTCATCTAATAACACTACACTATAGGGTTTTCTTCTTACCGACTCTGTCAATTGCCCGCCCTCATCATAGCCCACATAGCCTGGAGGCGCTCCCACCAAACGAGACACTGAATGTTTTTCCTGGTATTCACTCATATCAATACGCGTCATCATAGCGTCGTCATCAAACAAATAATTGGCCAAGGCTTTGGCTAATTCAGTTTTACCCACCCCAGTCGTGCCTAAAAATATAAATGAACCAATGGGTTTCTTTGGATCTTGCAATCCTGCTCTACTTCTACGTATAGCATCCGATACCGCGCTAATGGCTTCCTCTTGACCAACTACTCTATTGTGCAATTCTGTTTCTAAATTCAATAATTTGTCCTTATCTGATTGCAACATTTTACTCACTGGTATACCCGTTGCTTTGGCTACATTTTCTGCAATGTCTTCCGCATCCACTTCCTCTTTCATTAATCTCTTTCCATATTCCCCCAGTTGCTGTAATTGTTTACTCCACTCAATAAGCTTGGTTTCTTGCTCTTTTACTTTTCCATATCTTATCTCAGCTACTTTGCCATAATCTCCATTACGCTCTGCAATCTCGGCTTCTTGTTTTAATTTTTCAATTTCGGATTTTGTATTTTGAACCTTATCGACCATCTCTTTTTCTTCGGACCACTTTGCTTTTAAAGTGTCTTGTTGCACTGTCAAATTACTGATATCAATATTCAATGCCTTTAACTGTTCTGGGTTGTTCTCTCTTTTAATGGCTTCACGTTCAATTTCCAATTGACGAATCTGCCTCATCAAAGTATCTAACTCTTCCGGCATAGAATTCATCTCTAGTCTTAACTTGGCTGCACTTTCATCAATTAAATCAATCGCCTTATCTGGCAAGAAACGATCGGTAATATACCTAGTTGATAATTCCACTGCAGCAATAATAGCTTCATCTTTAATACGCACATGATGATGTGTTTCATATCTTTCTTTCAAACCTCTTAATATAGAAATAGCATCTTCTTTAGAAGGCTCATCAATCATTACTTTTTGGAAACGACGTTCTAACGCTTTATCCTTTTCAAAAAACTTTTGATACTCATTTAAAGTAGTGGCTCCAATGGCCCTTAACTCTCCTCTTGCTAATGCAGGTTTTAAAATATTTGCAGCATCCATAGCACCTTCTCCTCCACCCGCACCTACCAATGTATGAATCTCGTCTATAAATAAAATAATTTCCCCATCACTATCGGCTACTTCCTTTACAACTCCCTTTAATCTTTCTTCAAATTCACCTTTGTATTTGGCACCGGCTATTAATTGTCCCATGTCTAAGGCGAAAATGATTTTACTTTTTAAATTGTCTGGTACATCTCCATTGACAATTCTCATGGCTAAACCTTCGGCAATAGCCGTTTTACCTACACCCGGTTCTCCCACTAAAATGGGATTGTTTTTACTTCTTCTAGAAAGGATGTGCAAGGTTCTTCTAATCTCTTCATCACGACCAATGACTGGATCTAGTTTTCCTTTATTGGCTAAGTCATTTAAATTTTTAGCATATTTTGATAAGGCTTGAAATTGTGTTTCTTGTGTAGCTGATTGTACCTTTTCCCCTTTTCTTAATTCTTTAATGGCGGTCACCAATCCCTTTTCAGTAAGTCCTGCATCTTTCAAAATTTTAGAAGCAGCATCATTCACTTGTAAGATGGCAATCAACAAATGCTCCACCGTAACAAATTCATCTCCAAAGGTTTTTAATGCTCCATTGGCTTTTAGTAAAGCACTATTTAAATCTCTACTTACATTAGAAGCAGGTTCCCCACTAAGTTGCTTAGGCATGGAGAGAAGCATCGCATCCACTTTTTGCTGAATCAAAAGCGGATTTAAATTATTCTTTTTTAATAAAAATTCTGTAGAGCTATCCTTGTCCGTTAAGATGGCCTTAAGCAAATGCAAGGTTTCAATTACGGCATCTTTGTTATTGTAGGCCAACTGCTGTGCTGTTTGAATGGCTTCCTGTGCTTTAATAGTATATTGACTTAAATTCATAGTATTGTTTATTTATAACAAGGTAGGTTCAAAAGCAAGGCCAATCTATGATATCCGTTAGAATGTCATAAAATTGGGAGTAAAACGGCATTAAAGTCAGTTACAATAAGGTTTTTCTGCTATTTTTACATACCTAATTTTATAAATACCTCTTATTAAAAAATGGCCTTGAACGAGTTTTCAAATACCGAATTCATTAAAGCAACAGCCCTTTCAATGGGCTTTGATTTCTGTGGCATTGCACAAGCAACAGCGTTAAGTGAAGATGCCAGGCGACTTGAAAAATGGTTGGCGCAAGGTTTTCATGGAGACATGGAATACATGGAGAAAAATTTCGACTTAAGAATAGATCCGCGAAAATTAGTACCCGGTGCCAAATCGGTGATTACGTTTATAAAGAACTATTACCCTCAACCATCAGATCAACAAATAGCCAATAAGCAAGATGTAAAAATTGCGAAGTATGCTTGGGGCGAAGATTATCATGAGGTGATTAGAACTCAATTGCATGAATTATTGGACATCCTTAGAAAAAAAATAGGCCCCATTGAAGGAAGAGGCTTTGTAGATTCCGCTCCCGTATTGGAAAGATCTTGGGCACAACTAGCAGGTGCAGGATGGATTGGTAAAAATGGAAATTTAATTCGTCCACAAACGGGCTCCTTCTTTTTTTTGGCCACTTTAATTGTAGACCTTCCATTGCAATATGATACGCCTCTTGTCAAAGACTATTGTGGCACTTGCACCAAATGCATTGATGCTTGTCCGACACAAGCCATTTTACCCAATAAAACTATAGAAGCCAATCATTGCATTAGTTACTTTACCATTGAATTAAAAAAGTCTAAAATTCAAACCGACACCAATTATAAAGACTGGGCCTTTGGCTGTGATGTCTGTCAAGATGTTTGTCCTTGGAACAGATTTAGTGCGCCGCACGAAGAAATTCAATTCAAGCCATTGAATCATTTATTGCAAATGAATAAAGCAGATTGGATGGAAATAGAAGAAACTACTTTTAAAGCGCGATTTAAAAACTCACCCTTATTAAGATCTAAACTAAAAGGAATTAAAAGAAATATCGAGTATCTAAACCATCAAGAAAAGCCTGATTAAAAAATATATTTTTAGCTCTTAAAAATAGTAGCAATAGATTAAGGAAGTGTTTTGTTATTAAGGGCCGCTTGTAAATTTTGTAATTCCAATTCCATTTTGGAACCCAACACTTTATCATTTAATAAAGTTTGAAATTTTTCCCAAGGATACCATTTTACTTTTTGCTCAAAAGACCAATGAATAACATAAGCACTGTCTTTTAAAAGCGTCCATTCAAATTGAACTAAATAAGGGCTTTGCCCGCTAGCTACCCATTGATATTGAACAGAATGATGGGTTTTGCTTAAAAACTGAACCGTCTGTGTTCCAATATAGGCAGTATTGTTGTCCAGCCTTACTTTATTTTCTTTCCAATCACTCATCCACTCCTTCCAATGATTTAAATCGGAAGTAAAATATGCAATTTTATCAGAGTTGGTATTTACTTCAATGGCTCTTGATGCAATGACAGTGGAGGGAAATAAGAGAGAAATGCCTGTTACCAGTAAACTCAAAATAACCACACTAATTAAAATTAATTTAATAAATCGCATTACTCCCATTTAAAGATTTTGAAAGCAATGGCATACACCACTACAATCCAAATGAGTAAAATAGAAATTTCGGGCCAAGTGGCCAGCAAGCCTGTTCCTTCGAAAGATATATTGCGCATCGCATTGTTAAAATGTGTCAAGGGCAATATTTTACAAAAGGGCTGCATCCATGCAGGGAAATTATCGATAGAGAAAAAAGTACCCGCTAATAAAAACTGAGGCAGGGTGATGATATTGGCTAATGGAGGAATTGTACTTTCATTCTTAGCTACTCCACTAACAATAAAACCAAAGCCCATAAATAATATTAATGCAATAAAACTTAAAACTATAATGCTTGCAAAGGTAACCCAGCCATTGACCAACGTAAACTTAAAGGCAAAGTGTCCAATAGCGATAATAACCACTGCGGTAATTAATTGAAACAATACCCTACTTAATGCTTCTCCCAATATAATATAAAGCCGACGAATGGGGGTAGCATAAAATCTTTTCAAAACCAATTGCTGCCTTAAATTAAAAAACAAAAAAGCTACCCCAAAAACGCCGGAGCTCAATAAGGAAAAACCAAGTTGCCCTGGTAAAATAAAATCAATAGTACGGTAAACTCGTCCAGGCACTTGTTGCACCGTATTATTTACCACCGCAATGGAAGGGGTATTAGGAAAAGCTGTTTGATTGATTTTGCCAATCACCGAATTTAAAATGGATTTAACCAATTGAATGTTCTGGGGGTTGGCCGCTTCTGAACTAGTTAAATTAATGCTATAGGGAGCCTTGGTACTTTTAGATTTTTGAATGGAGAGCATCGCTGTAATGCGTCCTTTAGCTAATTCGCTTTTAATTTTATCCGCATCACCATGCACAAAGTTTAGTCCTGGAATATTTTTTATAGCGGCATACAATACATTAGTGGTATCCGAATTATTATCCATGACCACATTTACATTAATATTACTTCCACTACTTAAAAAGCCAAAAACTAAAATAAAAATTAAGGGAAAGGCAAAACTAAAGACCACCGCAGACGGACTTCTAAAAGTAGCTCTTAGGCTTGCTTTAGTAATCGCTAATAGGGCGGTAATTTGACTATAAGGTCGCATAGTTTTAAGGATGATTCACTACAAAGATAGGCATTCGCGCCTGAGGATGACCCATCATTTGTTGGATGCTTTTTACTTGTTGTAAAGTTTCCCATTGAACTACCCCAATTTCTTCTTTAATCGCTTTTACCTTTATGCTATTCTCATAGCCATTAATAAATTCTTCAATAAAAGATTTATTTTCTGGATAGGACTTAATACTATACCCTTTTAAATGTGCCATTTTAGAGGCGGATACGATCGCGTCATTCAAAGTCCCAATTTTATCTACTAATCCTATTTTTACGGCATCTAGTCCAACCCATACACGACCTTGTGCAATCGAGTCGATATAACTTACACTCTTTTTACGACCAATAGCTACTCTTGATTTAAAGGAAGCGTAAACGCTGTCCACACTGGATTGCATAAATCCTTTTTCTGTTGCATTTAAAGTTCGAGTGGCAGAAGGCATGTCGGCATACTGACCAGTATTTACTCTGTCAAAAGTGATGCCTAATTTATTTTTCATAAACATTTCTACATTGGGTATCACTGAGAAAACACCAATAGACCCTGTAATAGTATTGGCATCGGCATAAATAGAATCTGCACCACATGCAATATAATAACCACCAGAAGCAGCATAATTACCCATGCTCACTATGACTGGTTTTTCTTTTTTTAATAAATCTATTTCTCTCCAAATAATATCACTAGCCAATGAACTTCCTCCTGGCGAATTAACCCTTAATACCACCGCGCTTATCGAAGCATCATTTTTTAATTTTTGTATTAATATTCGATAATCATCACTTGCAATGGCCCCTTTTTGGTCTTTTCCCATTTCTATATCTCCATCTGCAAAAACAACTGCAATTTTTCCACCACTAGCTCCACGTATAGCAACGGATGCCGCATAATCATTGATACTAACAAATGATATGGATTGCTCTTTTTTAATATGTACTTTTTTGGCAATTAATTTTTTAACTTGATCGTCATACAATAAACCATCTACTAAATGATACTGTAAAGCATCATTCGCGCTTTGAATTTTTCCATCATTGGCTATCGCTTTTAAAGTAGCCATCTCTATTTTTCTTTTTTCGGAGGTTCCTTCTAAAAAACTATTGTATAAAGCATTTAACCAAACCCCGGTTTGCAATTTATTGGCTTCAGACATTTGATTGTACCTAAAAGGCTCAGTAGCACTTTTAAATTTTCCGGCATAAAATACTTCCGGCTTGATTTCTAATTTATCCAAGAGCCCTTTTAAAAACATAGTTTCATAAGAGAATCCCTTAAACTCCAAGCCGCCTTGTGGATGTGTGTAAATTTCATCCGCAGCATTTCCAATCCAATATCCTTTTGCGTAATGGTTTCTCCATAAGCAACGATGAATTTTTTTGAAGATTTAAAATCAATCAACGCTTTTCTAATTTCTTCGGTGCTCGCATAACCATTTGGATTTTGTTGACACTTGATATAAATCCCTTTAATAGTTGAATCTTTTTTTGCATTCTTAATAAGTCCAATCAACTCCGACAAACTAGGCATTTTGCCTTTCTTTTTATTTACCAATTCAGAAAATGGATCCGACTTAGTTTGCTCCAGAAAATCTTCAGCAATATCAATCACTAAAACCGAATTGGGATCAATTGTTTTTTGCTCTTCTTTGGAAAAACTGCCCGCAATGCCTAAAAGAATCAAAAATCCTAATAAACTAAAGATGAATAATGCCAATAAGGAGGCAAAAAAGGTTTTAAAAAAAATTTTCATGTACGATTATAATTGATTTGCTCTTTTTCCCAAAATAGAAGGTTCTAAAATAGGGTAAGGCTGTAAAATTATGGATATTTGAGCTACTTTCAGCATCCTTCTATGAACAAAGTATACCTTCTGATAGGCGGCAATATGGGCGACCGATTGGCAAACTTAAATGAAGCCATCAATCAGATTCGTGCCCATGCCGGAAGCATTGAAAAAATTTCTTCTGTATATGAAACGGCAGCATGGGGAAATGTCCACCAAGAGGCCTTCTTCAATCAAGCTTTACTTATTCAAACCCCACATACTGCAAGCCAGTTGATGTCCATTTTATTAGACATTGAAATTAAACTAGGCAGAAAAAGAACCCTCCCCATGGGACCAAGAATTATTGATATAGATATTATTTATTTCAATGATGCCATTATTGATATTAAGGATTTAACCATTCCCCATCCCAGCATGTTTAAAAGAAATTTTGTTTTAATTCCACTAGTGGAAATTGCACCCAACTACCTCCACCCTATTTTAAATAAAAGCAATTTTACTTTGCTTTCCGAATGCAGCGATGAATGCCTTGTGCATAAAAAAATAAATTTTTAAGCAGCCACCTTCCTATATTTGAAACGAAGTACGAATAAGTATATGAAGCATCATTACATAGCTATTGAAGGAAATATTGGCGCTGGAAAAACCACTTTGTCACAACTTTTGTCACAACATTACAATGCCAAATTGGTATTAGAAGAGTTTGCAGAAAACCCTTTCTTGACTAAGTTTTACGAAAATCCAAAACAATATGCTTTTCCATTAGAATTATTTTTTTTAGCAGAAAGGTTTAAACAACAACAAGAGCTAATAAAAAACAATGACTTATTTCAAGATATCACTATTTCTGATTATTTATTTACAAAATGTTTATTGTTTGCAAAAGTAAATTTGCAAGAAGAGGAATTTAGATTGTATCAAAAAATGTTTGATGTTTTTTTTCAACAGCTCACGCCACCCGATATTTTAATTTATTTACACGCACCTGTGAATAAATTACAGTCCAATATCAAAAAAAGGAATAGAAAGTTCGAACAGACCATCCCTGATGAATACTTATTTAAAATTCAAGAAACCTATACCAGTTATATTAAGCAGCACCAGATTAAAACCATCTTTATAGATGCCAGCAATGCCGATTTCTTATACAATGAGGCGCATTTTAAGGTGATTACAGATGCTTTAGAAAAAGAAATAGAAGAAGGGCAACATTATTATAGTTTGCCTTAACTTTAATCAATGGATAGTACCGCTCCAATGAAGCAAGACCCTTTTGCAGCCTTAAAGATTAAAGAATTTAGAAATTTGATGTTGGGCCGATTCCTATTTATTATGGGCCTTAGAATGATGGGCACTTTGGTAGGTTGGTGGATTTATGAATTAACCAATGCGCCCTTTGCCATTGGATTAATTGGACTAGCCGAAGTTATCCCAGCAGTTTCACTTGCCTTGTATGCAGGGCATGTGATAGATATTAGCGAGAAAAGAAAACTACTCCTTAGAGGGGTTAGCTTGTATTGGGTTTGTGCCCTAGTATTATTAGGCTTGTCTATCTATAATGATAAAATAGACATTGCCAATTCCCTGCAGGCACACCGTTCACTCTTTGTTGCTATATGTATATATTTCCTTGTTTTTTGCACAGGCATTATCCGATCCTTCACAGGGCCTTGTTTTGGTACCATAGTGGGCAATATCATGCCAAAAGATTTATTACAAAATGCCACTACTTGGAGCCAAGGCATTTGGTTAACGGCCTCCATTTTGGGTCATGCCATTGTGGGATTTATCATTGCAGGCTTTGGACATACCGGAGCTTTAATTAGTGTTGTATCCCTTGTAACAGTAGGTTATTTCTTTATTGCTAAAATTAAACCAATACCACCTCATATCGACTTAGTGGTCAATCAAAAAACATTAGAGAGTGTGAAAGAAGGTTTACGTTTCGTATTTACAACCAAAGAGGTATTCGGCGCACTTTCCTTGGATTTATTTGCTGTATTATTCGGGGGTGCGGTAGCGATGATTCCTGTTTATGCAGTGGACATTTTAAAAGTGGGGCCCATTGGATTTGGTTGGCTAAATGCCGCATCAGACATTGGCGCTATTCTAATTATTTTTATCATTACTTTATTCCCAGTGAATAAAGCGCAAGGGAAAAAATTATTATTTGCCGTGGGTGGATTTGGTTTATGCATTATTGTTTTTGCCTTGTCAAAATTATTTTGGTTATCCTTCACCGCATTATTATTAAGTGGCATTCTAGATGGATTTAGTATGATTGTAAGAGGAACCATTGTTCAACTAAAAACCCCTGATCATATGCGCGGCAGGGTCATGAGTGTGAATTCCATGTTTATCAATAGCAGCAATGAATTTGGACAATTTGAAAGTGGCGTAGCTGCCAAATTATTAGGGGTAATACCATCCGTCGTTTTTGGAGGAGCCATGACTTTAATAGTAGTTTTTACTACTTGGTTTAAAGCCCCTTCTTTAAGAAAAATGGAATATTAAACCAGCAATCCTAGCATCACGTCATGCACAATAGGACAGAACTCTGCATTTTTCATGGTAATTGGAATACGTTTAAAAAAGACGTCTTCGTCCGTATAGGGGAATCTTTGGCAATCGGTAGGCCGATGCTCATAAATACTGCACGCATTGTCGGCACCTAAAAAAGGACATGGTTTGGTATTGGCTACATAGTCGCCTTCCTGATCCATCGATAAATAAGTATCCATAAAAGCAGTTTCTTTCATTCTCAAAAACTTGCTTATTCTTTTAATATCGGGCATCTTAAATCGAGGAGAGTAGTTTTTGCAGCATCTAGCACAATCCAGGCAGTTAATTTTCTCAAAAGCTGCTTCATGCAATTCCGGCAATTGTTTTAATATTTTACGCTTATCTACCCTTTTTAAAAAATTTTGAAACTTTTTAAGCGTCTCCGGAGCTGGTAATTCGTATAATTGTTCAATAGATAAGGCCATAATAGGATTACAAATATAAACTATTTAGCACTCATCCACAAGCTTTCCCCACCGAGAGGCTAGTTAACCAATAAGGGTTAGTTTTTTGTATCTTTGAATCCATTTTTTAAACCACCCTATTTATGTTGCAATTGAACCCGAACGGAGCAGAATTTATCAAAAGACATATTGGCCCCAATGCCCAAGACACCCAAAAAATGTTAGACACCATTGGTGTAAAATCGATAGATGAACTGATTGAAAAAACAGTACCCCATAATATTCGTTCAAAAAAAGCAATGCAAATTCCAGAAGGTTTGTCTGAATTTGAAATGCTGCAATCATTAAAAACCATTGCCAAAAAAAATATAGTGGCCACCAATTTTATTGGTCAAGGTTATTATGGTACCATCACCCCAAGTGTTATTCTTAGAAATATTTTTGAAAACCCAGGCTGGTATACTCAGTATACACCTTATCAAGCAGAAATTGCGCAAGGCCGTTTAGAAAGTTTATTAAATTTTCAAACTATGGTTTGCGACTTAACAGGCTTGCCTATTGCCAATGCTTCCTTATTAGATGAAGCTACTGCAGCAGCCGAAGCCATGGCCATGATTTTTAATCATGTTAATAAAACGGATGTAATTACCCAACCTAAGTTTTTTGTGGACAGCGCGATATTCCCACAAACCAAAGATGTATTAGTAACGCGTGCAAAACCTATTACTATTGAAATAGTAGAAGCCAATTATACAAACACTAAAATTGACAATAGTTATTTCGGTGCCATTTTACAATATCCCAACAATACAGGCAGCATTGAAGATTATACAAGTTTCATTAATCAAGTGCATGCAGCAGGTGGCTTAGTAATTTTAGTCGCTGATATTTTAGCACTAAGCTTATTAAAAAGCCCAGGCGAATTAAATGCAGATGTAGCGGTAGGCAATACACAACGTTTTGGAGTACCCATTGGTTTTGGTGGACCACACGCTGCGTATTTTGCCACCAAAGATGAATTCAAAAGAGGCATGCCCGGAAGATTGATTGGCGTAAGTGTAGACGCGCAAGGCAATAGAGCTTTAAGAATGGCTTTACAAACAAGAGAGCAACATATAAAAAGAGAAAAAGCAACTTCGAATATTTGTACAGCCCAAGCATTGCTAGCCAATATGGCGGTGATGTATGCAGTATATCATGGACCAGCTGGTATTAAAAAAATTGCTAGCAATATTCATGGTTTAGCTCAATTATTACATGCACAATTGCAAAGCCTTGAAATTACTCAAGTCAATAAAAATTATTTTGATACGCTTCATCTTACAGGAATAGATGCCACTGCGGTGAGTAAAATAGCTTTAGCTGAAAATATTAATTTTAGATACCACCAAGATGGCAGTATTGGTATTACCATTGACGAAACCATCACAGAAAAAGAAATTGCTGCTGTAATAAACTTATTTGAAAAAATAACAGGGAAGAAAGCCAGTGGGAAAGCAAGCAGCGCTATAGCTATACCCAATGCGCTTCAAAGATCATCAACTTATTTGCAACATCCCGTATTTAATATTCATCATAGTGAAACACAAATGATGCGCTACATCAAGCAATTGGAAAATAAAGACTTGTCATTAAATACCAGTATGATTAGTTTAGGTAGTTGCACCATGAAATTAAATGCTGCCACTGAAATGATTCCAGTAAGCTGGCCTGCATTTAGTTCCTTACATCCATTTGCGCCAAGCAGCCAAACAAAGGGCTATCAAGAAATGGCCAAAGAATTAAGTGATTACTTATGTCAAACAACCGGCTTTACCGCGTGTAGTTTACAACCCAATAGTGGTGCGCAAGGAGAGTATGCCGGATTGTTAACCATTCGTGCTTATCATGAACATCATGGGCAGGCCCATAGAAATATAGTTTTAATTCCTATTAGTGCACATGGAACTAATCCAGCAAGTGCTGTGATGGCAGGATTCAAAGTAATAGTAGTTGCTTGTGATGCTGCTGGAAATATTGACATGAAAGATTTAAAAGACAAAGCTATACTTCACAAAGAAAATTTAGGTGCCTTAATGGTAACCTATCCATCAACTCATGGTGTATTTGAAGAAACCATTATAGATATTTGCGCAACGATACATGAATTTGGAGGTTTAGTATACATGGACGGTGCCAATATGAATGCGCAAGTAGGATTAACCAGTCCAGGAAACATTGGTGCAGATGTTTGCCATTTGAATTTACACAAAACTTTCGCTATTCCCCACGGAGGAGGTGGCCCTGGCATGGGACCAATTTGTGTTAACGATAAATTAGCACCTTTCTTACCGGGCCATGTGCATGACCAGAGTAAAATAGGTGCAGTAAGTGCTGCTCCAATTGGTTCTGCAAGTATTTTATTGATTAGTTACGCTTATATAAAAATGCTTGGTGCTACTGGATTACAATTGGCCACGGCGTATGCTATTTTGAATGCGAATTATATGAAAAACAGGTTGGAAAAAAATTACACCATTTTGTATGCCGGTAAAAATGGCACTTGTGCACATGAATTTATCATCGACTTGCGTCCTTTTAAAGCAAGTGCGGGTATTGAAGCAGAAGATGTTGCAAAAAGATTAATTGATTATGGTTTTCATGCCCCTACTGTAAGTTTCCCAGTAGCAGGTACCATTATGATTGAGCCTACTGAGAGTGAAGACAAGGGCGAGTTAGATCGTTTTTGCGATGCCTTAATTGCTATTCATGATGAAATAAAAGCTATTGAAAAAGGTACTCTTGATAAAGTGGACAACCCATTAAAAAACGCACCTCATACGCAGAAAGTAATTTGTGCTAATGAATGGAATCATGTTTACAGCAGGCAAGAAGCAGCCTTCCCATTGTATTATGTTCAACAAAATAAATTTTGGCCAACAGTAGCAAGAGTGAACAATACCCATGGAGATCGTAATTTGATTTGCACTTGTGAACCCGTAGCTTCCTATGCCGAATAAGATGAGTAAATCAAATAATATGAATGACAAAATATAATAAAAAAGGAGCTACTAAAAACTAGCTCCTTTTTTTGGATCCCATTAAGTTCCAAAAGAGGTTTGCTGATGGTCAAAATTTTCTTGAACAAAACCTGTTTTATTATTGGCAATTACTTCATATAAAGAAATTATTTTGTCTTTGTCCTTTAATACCACTTGCAATTTCTCCAAATCGGATTCCAGGTTTTTCATTTTTTTATTTTCACTCTCAAATTTATTTACATACTCATCAACTTGTAGGGTGTGACCGGCATTCAAATAAACATCATTGGGTGAAATCATTTGTCCTTGTCCATTGAGTACCCATAAAATATTTAGTTCAGCATAATGCTCGTCAATTTTAATTAAGATATCAGAACCTACAGATCCGAGATTTCTTAATTGTTTAGAAAAATATCCATTGGATAAGCCAATTCGTTTTTCAAAGGAATGCGGAGAGATTGACTTGAATTGCAAATAAAGATTGATTCTTTCAATTGGTTTCATGTGTATATGTTTTAATTCATATACAATTTATTTCGATTGAAGATAAATTCGAGAATTCTTAGGCCTCATTTTTGAAATACATAGGCCTCATTTTTGAAAAGCTAAACTGATTTCTCACTGAGTTCAAGCCATCTAATTTCGGCAAATTCCAATGCCTGATTGATGTTTGACAATTCTTCACTTATAGAAGTAATGAGGTTATAATCTAGATTAGTTGCATTCAGTTGTTCTAACAATGCTGCTTTTTTCTTTTCCAAATCCGGCATGGACTTCGTAAGCGTATCTAATTCTAATTTTTCTTTGTAGGTCATTTTCTCTGCACTCACCTTCTCTATTGGTTTCTTTTCTGTTGCAGCTTTAGCGGCCACTTCTTTTACAGGTATGGCATGCGTAGTAATGTCAGAACTAACTGAGGCATAGCTTTGTTTGCTTTTTTCTAAAATTCTAAACTGAGTATAGTTTCCAGGATAATCTCTAATGACGCCATCCCCTTCAAATATAAATAAGTGATCTACTAGTTTATCCATAAAATAGCGGTCGTGGGATACCAATAAAACGCAACCCGCAAAATCTATCAAAAATTGTTCTAACACCGCCAAAGTGGGAAGGTCTAAATCATTGGTAGGCTCATCCAATATTAAAAAATTTGGATTCTTAAACAGTATCGTAAGTAATTGTAGTCTTTTTTTCTCCCCGCCACTCAAAGCGCTTAAATAAGTATATTGTTTATCGGGTGTAAATAAAAATAATTCAAGAAATTGCGCCGCACTTAAAGAACCCCCGCTGCTTAATGGAAAATTTTCAGCATAGGTTTTTAAATATTCAATCACACGCATGTCTTTTTTGTACACAAGCCCTTCTTGAGAAAAATGACCAAAAACGATCGTATCCCCAACATTTATTTTACCACTGTCTGGTTGTGTAATGCCTTGTAAAATTTGTAAAAAAGTACTTTTACCCACTCCATTCTTACCCACGATTCCAATACGTTCTCCTTTGCTAAAAGTGTAATCAAAACCTTTTAATACCACGGTATCTCCGTAGGACTTGTATACTTTTTTAGCCTCAATTATTTTTCCACCTAATCTGGTCATTTTCATGTCTAGCTGCAAATTGGTATCATCAATTTTTTGCTTGGCCTTGGCTTCCACTTCATAAAAATTGTCTTGTCTACTTTTACTTTTAGTAGTTCTGGCTTTGGGTTGCTTGCGCATCCATTCCAATTCTTTTCTAAATGTATTCTTTGCTTTATCAATACTCGCTAATTCAGATTCAATCCTAGCTGCTTTCTTTTCTAAATAATTTTCGTAGTCACCTTTATAAGAATATAAATTTTCTCTTTCCAATTCCCATATTTCATCTGTCACCGATTCTAAAAAATACCGATCATGCGACACCAGCAATAAGGTCACTTTTTCTTGCTCCAAATAATTTTCCAACCATTCAATCATATTTAAATCCAAATGATTCGTAGGCTCATCCATTAACAGCAAAACATGCTTCGGCTCAAAACCAATTTGAATTAATGTTTTAGCCAAAGAAACCCTTTTTCGTTGTCCCCCACTTAATTTAGAAACAGGTTGCTCTAAGTGATGAATATTTAATTGCGTTAAAATCGTTTTCACTTTAGATTCAAAATCCCAAGCACTTCTTTCCTCCATCTCCATAATGGCATCGGTAATCAAATTTTCATCCTCTGTTTCCATGGCCATTTCATAATTACTGATGGCCTTCATCATGGGATGATCCTGATTGAACAAATTTTGAGTAATACTAGCCGACTCTATAAATTGAGGATCTTGTTCAAACAACACCAAATGAACATCTTTATGGATTTTTGCGGTACCCGCATCTGGCACTTCTTTGCCCGCTAAAATGCGCAAAAGTGTGGTTTTCCCAACTCCATTTCTGGCAATTAATGCAATGCGATCGCCTTCATTGATATTAAAACTGATGCCTTTAAACAAAGGATATATGCCATAACTTTTTGTCAAGCCTTCTACAGAAACGTAATTCATGGCGCAAAGATAAGTTGTACTAGGGAGTATCAATTAGATTTATACGAAGAATGCACGAAAAATAGGGTAAAAACAAGCGAAGGATGTATTTTTGTACCTCTAATACCCTAAAAGTAAAAAGATGAAGCATTTTGAGGTGCCTACTGGCTATCGCAGCAAATTAATTAGTGCTATTAAGCAAAAAAGGAAAGAAGAAGATAAATTGAAAAAAGACTTTAGCCCTACCCTAATTGATTTAGGGATAGTAAAATTTTACTTGGCTCGTCATTTTGGATTTTGTTATGGGGTAGAAAATGCGATTGATATCGCCTACAAAACCATTGAAGAAAATAAAGGGAAAAGAATTTTCTTATTAAGCGAAATGATTCACAACCCACAAGTGAATGAGGATTTGTTAAAAAAAGGGGTTCATTTTCTTCAAGACACCAATGGCAATGAAATTATTCCATTAAGTACATTAACCAAAGAAGATATTGTCATCATTCCTGCTTTTGGAACCACTTTGGAATTAGAAGCCAAAATTAATAAAATTGGAATAGAAATTCAAAAGTACAATACCACTTGCCCATTTGTAGAAAAAGTATGGAACCGCGGAGATCAAATTGCCAAAAAAGGATTTACTATAATTATACATGGCAAACCAAAGCATGAAGAAACAAGAGCCACTTTCTCTCATGCTGCCGACAAGACACCTACACTTATTGTGAATGATATGGAGGAAGCAATTGTTTTAGGAAAATTTATTTTAAGCGAATTACCATTGAACCAGTTTGGCACTTATTTTAAAAATAGATACAATGAGCGCTTTGACCCTACTATTCATTTTGAAAAAATAGGCGTTATTAATCAAACCACTCAATTGGCATCCGATACACAAGCGATATCCGACTACTTGAAAAATATTATAGTGAGTAAGTACGGAAAAGAAAATAGCAGTGAGCATTTTGCAGATACCAGAGATACTTTATGTTATGCTACCAATGACAACCAATCAGCGGTGGTGGGGCTCTTAGAACAAGCTGCCGATTTAGCGATTGTCATGGGTGGAAAAAATAGCAGTAATAGTTCTCATTTAGTAGAACTTTGCGAAAAGCAATTGCCCACTTATTTTATTGACGATGCCAATAAAATCATCGACAACCATCAAATTATACGGAACAATTGGATCACCAAACAATCCGAATTGATTACAGATTATTTACCCAATAAAACACCCATTTCTATCTTAATGACCAGTGGGGCAAGTTGTCCTGATACAGTCGTTGAATCGGTGATAAGAAAAATAGTGAGTTTTTATGAATTAGACGAAAAGTTAGAAGAAGTAAGTGCTACTTGGATTTCCTAAAAAGAAATTAGCTATTGGCTTCACTAATTTTAGCAAGTGCCCACTGCAAGGCAATCTCAAATTGCGCTTCCCTACTCATAGTAGAATTGTCCAACACTTTGGCATCTGCTGCTTGTCTCAATGGACTTCTTTCTCTAGTGGTATCTAACAAATCGCGATGTTGCAAGTTAGCCGCAATCTCTTCTTTGTTAATATTAGGATTGGTTAATTGTAATTCTAAAAAACGTCTTTCCACTCGAATAGCAGGATCGGCTGTTACAAATATTTTAAGTGCTGCAGTAGGAAATACCACTGTTCCAATATCTCTACCATCCATTACAATTCCTTTTTTTTCTCCCATGGCCTGCTGTTGCGCGACTGCGAAATCTCTTACAGCCCCAATAGCAGCTACTTCACTTACTTTCTGACTCACGGCCATTTCTCTAATCTCAGCTTCTACATTTTCATTGTTTAAAATCATATCACTTTTCAATGAAGCTGCATTGTAACTAAAATTTAATGTAATTTTTTTCAAAGCGGCAGCAATAGCCACATCGTCATCAAAGGCAATATTATTTCTTAAAAAATAAAGTGCCACTCCACGATACATGGCTCCGGTGTCAATAAAAACATATTCCAATTTAGCCGCCAAAGCTTTTGCTAAAGTACTTTTTCCACAAGAAGAATAGCCATCGATGGCAATGATAATTTTATTAGGCATATTAAGCAACTGAAATAGTTTGTGTTTTAGGCATATTAGCATTTCTAATCGCAATTTGTCTAACTGCATTGGAAACCACGGCCCTCAAAGCATTTTTGGCAATTTCTTCTTGGCCCACCATCGCCGGAACCCCTTCATCTCCCCCCTCTCTTATAGATTGCACCAAAGGTATTTCTCCTAAAAATGGTAAGTCATATTCGGATGCTAAATTTCTGCCTCCTTCTTTTCCAAATAAATAATATTTATTAGACGGTAATTCTGCAGGAGTGAAGTAAGCCATATTTTCAATAAGGCCAATTACCGGTACTTGAATATTTGCTTGACCAAACATGGCAATTGCTTTTTTAGCATCTGCCAACGCCACCGTTTGTGGAGTTGTTACAATTACTACCCCAGTTACAGGAACAGTTTGCATAATAGTTAAATGTATATCGCCCGTGCCTGGTGGCATATCTATCACTAAATAATCCAACTCTCCCCAATCTACATCCGTAATAAATTGTCTGATAGCACTAGAAGCCATTGGGCCTCTCCAAACCACTGCATCTTTTTCATCCACTAGTAAACCTATGCTCATTAATTTAATTCCAAATTTTTCAAGTGGTAATATAATTCCTTTACCATCTTCGTCTTTCATCAAAGGTCTCTGACCTCTTACACCAAACATAATAGGAACACTTGGTCCATAAATATCGGCATCCATTAATCCCACTTTAGCACCCCCTTCGGCCAATGCCAAAGCTAAATTAGCCGAAATTGTACTTTTACCAACACCCCCTTTTCCACTCACCACTGCAATAATATTTTTAACATTGGCTAATACCTTTTTCTCATCCTTTCTTAAACTGGTAGTATTGGAGGTAAAATTTACTTTAATAATAGCCGCTTTGTTTACTAATAATTTGATTGCATTTTCACATGCATTTTTCATTAAATCTTTCATTGGACAAGCAGGGGTGGTAAGCACAATGGTAAAACTTACTTCATTCCCATCTACTTTTAAGTCCTTAATCATATTCAGCGTAACCAAGTCCTTTCCTAAGTCAGGTTCTTGCACATTGCTCAATGCTTTTAATATTTCCGCCTCGGTCATTTTGGAAGTTTTTGTTAATTAAATTAGATCCTTGCAAAGTTAACGCTCATTGCACTTATTTTGCTGTTTTACAAGGTAGAATATCCCATTTTGCCCTAAAATCTACCCATTTCGTTAAAAAATTGTGTTCGTATATTTAAACCAGGAGACTTAAATTTGCATCTAGATGAGAAAGACTATTTTAATAATTATGATTGCCTTGGTTTGTTTGAAAAAACAAGCCGCTATGGCTCAAGAAGTGGATATCTATCGCGATTCTGTGGTTCAATTGTATGGAGTTATTATGACCGCAGATAGTTTAAAAGCAGTTCCATTTGCTAGCGTGGTGGTTGAAAAAAAAGGAAGAGGAACCATCACTAATAATGACGGCGTTTTTTCGATCGCAGTAAATAAAGGTGAGCGTATTACTTTTACATGTGTTGGATTTAAAGATAGAACCATTCTTATTCCTCTTAAATTAGAAGGCAATCAATACAGTGTTATTCAATTACTAGTCAACGATACCAATTTCTTGCCCGCTACCATTTTAAAACCTAGGCCCACTCGTGCACAATTTGAAAGGGACTTTGTCAATCTAAAAGTAGATGATGATTTATATGAAACTGCAAGAAAAAATACTAGCATGAGTCAGAAAAGAGTCATACTCTCCAGTTTGCCTTATGATGGAAGAGAAGCCGTTGGCGCTTCCTTAACACAACAAGCAGCCAAATATTATTACGCTGGCCAATTGGCGCCCATGAATATTTTAAATCCAAGCGCTTGGAGATCATTTATTAATTCTTGGAAAAAAGGAGATTACAAAAATAAAAAATATGGCCCTATGAAAAATATTACAGTCATAGGAGCAGGAACTATGGGTAATGGCATTGCGCATGTATTTGCTCAAAAAGGATTTGCCATCCATTTAGTGGATGCACAAGCTGCTGCCTTAGCTAAAGCAATCACTACCATTACAAAAAATATAGATCGACAAATTGCAAAAGGAATTGTTAGTGAAGATGATAAGCAACGTATGCTTCAAAATATCTACTGCTTTGAAAGTATTAAACTAGGTGTGCAAGAGGCCGACTTAGTCATTGAAGCAGCCACAGAAAATAGCGGTATTAAAAAAAATATTTTTGCTACCCTAGATCAATACGCTCCCGCCCATTGTATTTTAGCCAGTAATACTTCCTCCATCTCTATTGCCGAATTAGCCTCTGCCACAAAGCGTCCGCAACTTGTCATAGGTATGCACTTTATGAACCCGGTGCCCGTTATGAAGTTGGTCGAAATTATTAATGGAATACAAACCGCTAAAGAAGTAACAGAAACTATTGTATCGCTTACAAAAACTATTGATAAAATACCTTGCGTTGTAAAAGATTTTCCTGGTTTTATTGCCAATAGAATATTGATGCCAATGATTAACGAAGCCATTCATGCTTTATCCGAAGGCGTCAGTGACGCTGCTACCATTGATCAAATTATGAAATTAGGCATGGCGCACCCCATGGGACCTTTGCAATTGGCCGATTACATTGGACTAGATGTATGTAAAAATATTTTAGATATTATGCAGGAAGGTTTTAATAATACAAAATATGCGCCTTGTCCACTGCTTATTAAAATGGTAGAAGCAGGAAAATTAGGTATAAAATCGGGGGAAGGTTTTTACAAATATTAATGCCGACGGTATTAAAAATAGAATTCCTTTTTACTTGATCAGCCGAATACTTATATCGCGCAATTCTCCAAATTTATTTAGCGCTTCTTCTAATCGATGTTTAGGTATCCCTATTTTTAATTGAACAAATAATTGTGCTTCCTGGCGAAGAACAGTGCAATGATATTGTTTCACAATTATCATGACTTCATTCATTTGATGGTAGTCAAAATTTAGTTCATAATTCAGCTCTACCGCTTTTTGAACCATCGGCGTTAATTGCAGCGCTAGAGAAGTTGCTGTTTTGTAAGCATTAATCAAACCAGGCACCCCAAGTAAAGTGCCACCAAAATACCTAACCACTACTACCATTACATTGGTCAATTGTTTACTGTCTATCTGACCTAATATAGGCCTACCTGCCGAACCAGCCGGCTCCCCATCATCGCTTACTCTAAAAATAAGCCCATCAATGCCTATACGATATGCCACGCAATAGTGTACTGCTTTAGGATGTTCTTTTTTTAAAACGGAAATATGCTTTTTGCAAATGTCAATCGACGCTACAGGATAACAATAGGCTAAAAAACGGCTTCCCCTTTCTTTAAACTCCGCTATAGCGGGTTGTTCTATGGTATAATAAAAATCAGGAGCCATTAAAATGATACAAATTGTAATATTAAGCCCAAAGCTAGTTCATAATGCGTAATCATTTGTAACATTGCAGTATGACTTTATCTGAAATTAAAATATTCATCAAACAATTGCTCAATAAAAAACTAGATGCCATTGAATTAAATAGTTTGTTGGGCATCTTGATTGAGGAAGTTACTGGATGGAACAGAGTACAACAAGTAATCGAAATCAATACGCCGCTAACCGAATTACAAATAAAACAATTCAACGAATATAGTACCGAACTGCTCAACGACAAACCCATTCAGTACATTTTAGGTAAAGCTTGGTTTATGGGTTTCTCTTATCAAGTGAATGAAAATGTATTAATACCTAGGCCTGAAACAGAAGAATTAATAGAATGGGTGGTTGATTATGCCAATATCATAGACAAGACACTTCAACTATTGGATATAGGTACTGGATCTGGCTGCATTGCTATCTCTCTTAAAAAAGCTTTACCAAATTGTGGTGTAACCGGATTGGATATTAGCTCAGCGGCTTTAGAAGTAGCCAAAAAAAATGCAGCGCTTTTAAATGCCAGCATCGAATGGATAGAACAAGATATCTTAAATAATAATATCCTTCCTTGTACATACGATGTCATCGTGAGCAATCCGCCATATATACCCATGCGAGAAAAAGAAAACATGCAAGAGCAAGTTAAAAACTATGAGCCTGCGATTGCTCTGTTTGTTTCTAATGAAGATCCACTTATTTTTTATAGAGCCATTGCGCAGTTGGCAAAAAAACAATTAACGCCCAAGGGTCAACTTTTTTTTGAAATCCATTACGATCAAGGCAAGTCTATTCTTAACCTACTAGATGAAATGCATTTTCATGCAGAAATTAGAAGAGATAGTTTTGGAAAAAATAGAATGATCAGAGCCAGTTTAAAATAAACTACAATTGACTAGTGTGCAGGATTAACAGCGACTACTGGCGTAGCACCTAAAGACTTTATTATTTGCATCACCTGAATGGTTACACCTAGTTTAGCCACGCTATCTCCATTAATGACCACTGAAGGTTTTTCTGTTTCCTTAGATAAAAAGGTTTTTAACGCTAATGGCAAAGCCTCGATGGTAACCGGAGTCGATCCAATAAATAGATGTTGCTCTTTGTCAATGGTCACTACCACCGTTTGTTTTGCTTTGGTGTCGCTAGCCGATTTTGGATTGGACACTTTAATTACATTGGGATTGGCTAAAGTAGAAACAATTAAAAAGAACAATAATAGAATAAACAAAATGTCATTCAATGCACCGGTATGCACTTCGGGCGAATTTCTTAATCGTTTTCTTAAATTCATTTAGGTAAAATTAAGAATGAGTTGATTCTTGTAAAATATTTAAGAAATCGGCACTAGCTGTTTCCATTTTATTGGCCACTTTATCTATTTGAGTAGAAATATAATTGTGTCCAACATAAGCAATCAAACCAATAATTAAACCTGTAGCCGAAGTAATCATTTTAGTATAGATACCCCCAGCAATAGTGTTTAAAGTATATTCTCCAGTAGAAGCAATGCCATAAAATAATTGAACCATTCCAATAATGGTTCCTAAAAACCCAAACATGGGGGCAATACCCGCTACCAAGGATAAGATATTTAAATTGCGCTCCATTGAATACATTTGTAATTTACCTACGTTTTCCATACTTTTTTCTATAGCATCAATAGGTTTACCAATTCTAACAATTCCTTTTTCAATCATTTTAGCGACTGGGCTATCAACACTCTTAGCCATACTTTTAGCCGCTTCAATATTTCCTGATAAAATATTATCCTTAACAATAAGCATAAATTTAGGGTCAATGGTACCCACTTTTTTAATGGCTAAAATCCTTTCAATAAATACGAAAATTGCTATTACTAAAAGCAAGTACAGCGGATACATAATCCACCCTCCTTTTTGCAATAAACTCAATAAAGATATTTTATCATCTGCAACTTGTAATAGAAACAACATGGTGTTAAATTTATTTTTTAAAGTTAGCCGGTTTTATTTAAAAATTAAAGGATGTGAATAACTATCAATTGGTTAAATTATTTCCACCAATTTAACCAATACTTCCACCGCCTTTTCCATATCGGAGACCCCTATCCATTCATGCTTGCTATGAATGGCTTGCATGCCTGTAAATATATTAGGCGTAGGCAAGCCCAAAAAGCTCATTCTGCTGCCATCCGTCCCGCCTCTGATGGGTGCAACAATAGGTGTCAATCCTAGTATTTTATAAGCTTCTAAAGCTTTTTCTACAATGGCCGGATGTTGATCAATAATTTCCCTCATGTTGCGATACTGCTCTTTCACTTCCATGTTCACCGTTGCTTTGGAGAAATCTGCATTACCCGCAATTACTTCCTGCGCAATTTTATACAATCTTTCTGCATGTGCTTTTAATTGAGTGGTGTCAAAATCACGAACTAAAAATTCGATACATGCCTTTTCGGCACCCCCTGTTATTTGATTGGGATGAATAAACCCTTCACGTCCTTCGGTATGTTCTGGGCTCCATTCATTTTTTGGCAAAGCAGCAACAATAGCCGCTGCAATTTTAATAGCATTTTGCATCACCCCTTTGGCTGCACCCGGATGAGCAATCACTCCCTGAATATTTAAAATTAAACCATCTGCGCTAAAAGTTTCCATTTCAAAACTAGCCAATTCACCGCCATCCAATGTATAGCCAAAATCGGCACCTAATTTTTTAAAGTTTAAATATTCGGTACCTCTGCCTACTTCCTCATCGGGGGTAAACAATAATTTAATAGTACCATGTTGAATTGTTGGGTTTTTCATTAAATAACTAGCCATTTCCATTATAATAGCGACACCCGCTTTGTCATCAGCGCCTAATAAAGTTTTTCCCGAAGCAGTGATAATTGATTTTCCAATGAAATTTTTTAAATAAGGATAATCTGCTAGGGTGATGATTTGAGTAGGGTCATCTGGCAAAATTATAGGCTCCCCATTAAAATTTTCGTGCAAAATGGGCTTCACAAAACTACCGCTACAATCCGGCGCAGTATCAACATGCGCACAAAAGCAAACAACGGGTACTTTTTTTTGATGCGTGGCCGGAATAGTTGCCATCACATAACCAAATTCATCCATGGCAGCATCTTTCACCCCCATTTGCTGTAATTCAATTACCAATAATTTGGATAAATTTTTTTGTTTTTCGGTAGAAGGAAAGCTGTCGGAATATGGATCGCTTTGGGTATCTATTTGTACATAGCGCAATAAACGATCTGCCACTTGTAATGATTGTAATGCCATGCTTAAAGGTAATAAAAATGTCCCGACACCTATAAAAGTAGCGGGACATTTTATGCAATGAACAAAGCCGTTTAAGGCATTATTATTTTTGAAGGGGAATCTATATTCACCAATTCTAAATCAAAAGTTAAGTCTTGACCTGCTAAGGAATGATTAGCATCTAAAACCACCACTTCTTCTTTTACCTCTACCACCGTTACTTGGAATTGTTGACCTTGACCATTATTCATGGTTAATGCCATACCTACTGCCGGATTTAAATCCGTGGGAAACTGTGCTTTTGGAAACTCAACAATCATTTCTGGTTGCTTAGGTCCATAAGCTTCCAAAAATGGAATATGGATGGTTTTTTTCTCACCCACCGTCATACCTAAAACCCCACTGTCAAAACCTGGAATCACCATTCCAGTTCCTACTTCAAATTCAAGAGGAGCTCGGCCTGTTGAAGAGTCAAATGTTTCACCACTAGTTAAAGTACCGTGATAATGCACTTGAATGGTATCACCATTTTTTACTTGTTGCATATTGTTTATTTTAATGAAGGCACCTAGGGTGCAAAGGGCAAAAGTACATAATTATGGCAGATAAACTAACTTTGCACTATGGACAAAAAACCAAGGATCATTTTTATGGGCACACCTGCTTTTGCAGTGGCATCTTTAAGCGCATTATTAGCTGCCGAAATGAATGTGGTAGCGGTGGTTACGGCCCCAGATAAACCAGCGGGTAGAGGAATGCAAATGCAAGAAAGTGCAGTAAAAAAATATGCTTTGGCTAATCAGTTGCTCGTATTACAACCCGAAAAATTAAAGTCCACTGAATTTTTAAAAGCCATCCAAGATTTACAACCCGATTTGCAAATCGTAGTGGCTTTTAGAATGTTACCCGAAATTATTTGGTCATTGCCACCCATGGGCACCTTAAATGTACACGGATCTTTATTGCCTCAGTATAGAGGTGCAGCTCCAATTAATTGGGCCATTATCAATGGAGAAAAAGAAACCGGCGTCACTACTTTTCAATTGCAACATGCCATAGACACCGGAGCCATTTTATTACAAGACACCATTGCAATAGGCGACAATATGACCGCAGGAGAATTGCACGACACTATGATGGAAGTAGGTGCACAATTACTTATCAAAACTGTAAGAGGATTAATAGACAACTCCATAAAAGCAATTCCACAAGCAACGAACATTGATGAGAAATTATTAAAACATGCACCAAAGTTATTTACAAAAAATGGCGAAATTAATTGGGAAGATGAAGTACAACAAATTCATAATTTAGTGAGGGGGCTGGCTCCTTTTCCTAGTGCGATTACAAAAATAGATGGGAAAGTGGTGAAATTATTTTCTACCTATCCCCTTCAAGAAAAAGCAACGGAGCCATTGGGAACATTTGTAACAGACGGTAAAACCTTTGCAAAAATTGCTTGCAGCAATGGCTACTTAGGATTGAATGATATTCAATGGGAAGGTAAAAAAAGAATGCCTATTGTAGATTTCTTAAGGGGCTACCGTAAAGGGTAAGTCGCTTTTATATACTATCTAAATACAATTAGGCGCTTATTTATTTCAAGGCAGTAGTAAACGCAGCTAAATCGGTAACTCCTTGATTTCTCCAAATTTCTTTGCCGTTTTTATATACAATAAAAGTGGGTAAAGCTTCACTGCGTATAGATTTCATCACATCGATATCATTACCTCCGTCTACTGCTAAAAAATAAAAAGGATGTGTTGACTTTTGTTTTAACTCGGCTAGTACAGGCAACATTTTTCTACAAGGCGGGCACCAATCAGCCCCCACATCTACTAAAACATATTCATTGGATGCAATTGTTTTTTCAAAATCAACTACACGCATTTGAGGTTTATCTCCGTTACCTTCTACTGGGTAATTATTCATTTTCCAATTACTCATTCCGCCCTCTAGATTAATTACGTTATAGCCTTGGTCTTTTAAATAATTTTGTGCCGATGCGCTTCTTCCACCTGCTTGGCAATAAACATAAACCGGTGCCGATTTATCTAAATGTTGTGTACGATCTGCAAATTCTTTTTTATCCAACCAATTGGCTTGTAATGCATGTTGAATATGTCCTCCATTAAATTCGGCGGCAGTGCGCACATCTAATACTTGCACTCCTTTTTTCAAAACAGCTTCTTTAAAATCACCCACATTTAATGTAATAGCATCTTTAGAACTATTTTGAGCACAACTAATCAATACCGTTGTCGTTAAAATTAGACAACTAAATAATTTACATTTCATACAATACATTAATAGGTTACAGAAATCTTGAATGTCTTATTGGTAATTCCCAATATAGCTGCAGCTGCATCACTCAAACGATATTGAATGGAGTTGCTCACATCGGGAAGTGCACTAATTACTTTAGCACAAATACTTTTTAAATCGGAAGTAGTAATTCGAACAATGGTTCCAATTGGCAACTCATTGGTTAAGATGTAAAACTTTTTATCTTCCCATCCACTTACACTTTTAAAAACAGAAGCAGTCCCTTCCAAAGTTTCAAAAGAAGCTATTTTTTTCTGCTTCGAAAACATACCAGCAAAATAGCCTTCTTCAATTTCTTTATTATCTAATTGAATGTAAGAATTGTGCACACTGTCACTAACTCTAATTTTTTCTTTGTTTTGCGCAATCATTTCAATGGGCGCTTGATCTTTCGGTACAAAAACAAATGCTTTTTTACCCTTTCGTTTTTTACCTCTTTTGGAATGTTTATTGGCTCCAATAGCGGCCATAGCTTTATGCTTTTTGGAACTTTTTACCTTAGCATGTATGCTATGTTTAGCTTTTTGCTTATTAGACACCTTTGCTTTAGCATAGGTTGGCACTTGAGCCAATAAGCCCAAGGTTAACCAAAGCAATAAAACTAGTTTTTGACGCATCGGGCAAAGGTACAAAAAGCAAAAGTAAAGAAAGCATTAAAATTTAATATTAAATTAAAAAAAATGTATAAATACTAGTAATTCAATATTCTCCACTCATTAGGATAATAATTATTCGATCTATTGGGCAATAATTTTGCCCAACCAAGTCGTATATTTTTATAGGTAATGGCATGCCAGCCTTTTCCCTGAGGTAAATGTAAATCTGCCCTTCTTAAATATTGCAAAGCCGTGGCTTCGTCTATTTCCATTTCCTGATAGGGCAAATTAGACCAAGTACTCATGGCCAAAGCATGCGCGGGAATCAAATCGGGTCCTTTAATCTCCCCTATAGTCAAACCCATTTTTTTAATGTACAAGTGATTGATGAGCGCATTTAATTCAGATTCAAATAATTGAGGCAATGCAATGATGCTATTTTGATGATTGATGAAATTATAATTTTGTGGAACAATAAAATGATGACTCAGTATTTCCAGTTCTTTTTTTGAAACTGGAACGGTACTAGATTTTGTATCATAATATCCACTAGTCGATGACGCTTCTTTTTTAAATACGGCAATAAAAAAACCTTCTCCTTTTACTTTATCCGGATAAAATCTAAAACCTTGACAATGATGCGCCTTGCTATAAGTTTCAATAATATTCCATTCCTTAGGTAAATCAATAGCAACGTTTTTCATCCCCGCCATGGAAGCAATATGATCCATCATTTGCTCATCTTCCTCCAAAGAATAAGAACAAGTGGAATAAATTAAATAGCCCCCTTCTTTCAAGCAATCCACGCTATCTTCTACAATTCTTGTTTGGCGAGTACTACAATGTTGCACACTTTGTTCACTCCAATGGGTAATCGCTTCGGGATCTTTTCTAAACAAACCACTACCACTACAAGGTGCATCAATCATGAGTACATCAAAAAAATCAGGAACAGCTTTAAAATGGGCTGGATCATTTTGTGTGACTACGATATTATCAGCTCCCCATTTGGTAAGATTTTCTACTAAAATTGCATTCCTTGGTTTAATGGTTTCATTGGCCACCACTAATCCATTATGATAGTAATTGGCTAATAAAGTTGTTTTGCCGCCAGGTGCTGCACACAAATCAAGCACTTTCATCGGCGCTGGATGAGGTGTGATTTGTTCTAGTATGTATTGTAAAAACATACTACTGGCCTCTTGCACATAATAAGCACCAGCATGCCACAATGGGTCTAATACAAATAAAGGACGTTGTTTTAAATAATAAGCATGGTTGCACCAATGCATCGGCGCTAGCTCCTTAAAGTTAGCATGCTCCTCTACTATAAAAGGTTTGAATTGATTGAACCGAATGGAAGTAAGCTGGTCCTGCTGTTCATGCGCTTTTAAAAATGCCTCTTGATCAAAACCAGGCAGTCCTTGTAAAGAAGCTATGAATGAATGAGGTAACAATGCTATTATGAATTTAAAATCTAATGATAAAATTTTCTTTTTCTTTGTTTTCTTTTTTTAGAAAAACAATTCCAATGTAAAATAAGTCAATGGTAAGGGATACTCTTTGATCTTCTTTTATTTCCTTCCAGGCCATTTCCATTTCCTTACTCCAGTGTATGTCATCAAAAATAAATATAGAATCCTGATTTGATTTAGCTAAAAGCAAATTAAAATAACGCATCGTTGGTTCGTAACTATGATTGCCATCCACATACGCTAGTCCGATAGTTGATATCGTATTAAAATAAAGCGGCAAGCTATTATCAAAATCACCCTCTATTAATTGAATATTACTAAAACCTACATTAGAAAAAGTATGCAAAGCCTCTTTCGCAATGGCAGGAGCTCCTTCCATGGTTACTACTTTACCCAATGGTATTGGTTGTGCTAAATAACAAGTAGTAATACCAAAAGAAGTTCCCATTTCTAAAACAACACTAGGCCTATAATAAGCAACAATTCGATTTAATAGCGTACTATACTTTTTAGATTTTAAAGAAGCTCTTGCAATAGCAGAAATTTTTTTGGTTTTATTTATCTGCCTAATGGCCCCCGCACCCAAGTCGACCATATTAATTTCTTGCTTATTGTTTAATACCTCCGCTCGATAGTTTTCGATATTATTAACCCAAACTCCTTTGGTAGTCGTATTTAATACTTGTTTAATAAATGAAAAAACAAAAGGAGAATGAATACCATGGCCGCGTCCATTGGAAGCCTTAATTAAATACAATACATATTTAAGGAGAATAGTTAGTTTGTTATATTTCATTTTACTTCCTTTTCCAACATTCAAAATCAAAAGCATAAATATGTTTAGCGTCTGCTACATTCGTTGCTAAACTTATTCTTTCCCAATCTGCTCCTAATGTTGGAAAATAGGCATCTCCTTGTAAAGTGCAGTGCACTTTTGTTAACCAAATTTTATTAGCCATTGGTAAAGCCATATCATATACTTGTCCGCCACCAATGACCATCAATTCCAAATAATCATATTTCTTGGCAAGTTCAATCGCTTGCTCCATAGTATTCACCGCCATCACCCCCTCACTTTTCCAATTTTTATTTCTCGTAAGTACGATGTTTAATCTGCCAGGCAATGGTTTACTACCCATTGATTCAAAAGTAGTACGTCCCATTAAAATAGGCATACCCCAAGTAGTGTTTTTAAAAAACCGCATATCCTTAGGCAAATGCCATAACAATTGATTGTTTAAACCAATGGCATTGTTTTCGGAAGCTGCTGCAACAAGGGTAATATTCATTTTAAAAAATTTATACCGCTACCGGTGCTTTAATACTTGGATGAGATTGGTAATTTTCTAAAGTAAAATCTGAAAATTGATAAGAAAAAATATCTTTTACTCCCTTATTTATTTTCATAGTGGGCAAAGGGAAAGGAGTTCTTGACAATTGAAGATTCGCTTGCTCCATATGATTATTGTATAAATGAACATCACCAAAACTGTGCACAAAATCGCCATATTCTAAATCACAAATAGATGCAATCATCATGGTCAATAAAGCATAGGAGGCAATATTAAAAGGTACACCTAAAAAAACATCTGCGCTTCTTTGGTACAATTGGCAACTTAATTTTCCATCGGCCACATAAAACTGAAACATATTGTGACAAGGCATTAAAGCCATTTTAGATAAATCACCCACATTCCAAGCGCTAACAATTAACCTTCGACTATCTGGTGTTTTTTTTATTTGTTGAATTAGTTCTGAGATTTGATCAATCACCACGCCATTCGCACCTTCCCAACTGCGCCATTGCTTTCCGTACACCGGACCTAAATCTCCATTCGCATCGGCCCATTCATCCCAAATGCGCACTCCATTTTCATTTAAATATTTAATATTGGTATCCCCATTTAAAAACCAAAGCAATTCATAAATAATACTTTTCAAATGTAATTTTTTGGTAGTGACCATGGGAAATCCTTCTGCTAAATTAAAGCGCATCTGATATCCAAAAATACTTTTGGTTCCAGTACCCGTTCGGTCTGTTTTTTCAGCCCCATGATCGATGATGTGTTGTAATAAAGTATGGTATTGTAGCATAGTGCAATTTACAACCAATACCTTTTATGTAGAAATCATTTTTTGGACTTACG
>Ga0114966_10000294_pt1 | contig 48350 bp, 37 predicted proteins | sample M_130207_XF_Meta_FD_87029 | JGI IMG/M metagenome (GOLD analysis project Ga0114966, IMG submission 87029) | Freshwater microbial communities from Lake Montjoie, Canada to study carbon cycling - M_130207_XF_MetaG | ecosystem: Environmental > Aquatic > Freshwater > Lake | place: Lake Montjoie... | reverse complement strand
CAAAAACTGTGTGTTTTTCTTTTGTCTTGATACAAAAGAAACAAAAAATCAAGAACAAACGATTCCTCCCCACCTGCAACCCTGCATCGCGTTTGTTCATTCCTCACGCGCGTTTTCATAAGGGTGTTTTTTGCAAAAAAATGAAATCATCTGTTTATATCTGTTTTGCCGAAATTATTTTGAAAGCTTTCCTAAGTTAATAATGAATGCCGAATTGGGTAAAAATTGAAAAGATTTTTATGTTTCATACGACTGCTATTTATTACCTATCCCATTGGCTTTTTTTATATCTTTGTTTGGTGTAAACTGAAAGTGTGAATTATGAGATTTTTTTGTTTTTTGTTTTTATTTTTTTGTTGTATCTTTTTCAACTCTTGTAAAAAAGAACAAAAGGGTTCGCCAGGTGAAAATGAAATATGGCTCGAATATAAAGCATTTAATCCCAGTCAATTAACCATAGCAGCAGGGACTACAGTTGTTTTTACTAATAAAGATAACGCAAGTCATACTGCTACAGAGTCTGCCAACTTATTTGATAGCGGAATAATTAAAAGCGGAATGACCTATTCTTATACATTTACTAATAAAGGCACCTATTATTTTTATTGCAATTACCATTCAGCAAACGTTGCCGAACAAGGTGCCATATTAGTTCAATAGATTTTATTTATGTTGGCGATGTGAAATAATAAAACATGCCTTAATAGAAAAGAAAAACAGGTAGTTTATTTGCTCATATACATTTTATTGATTTGTTAAATAACGGTTCGGTAGTTTTTTCAAGTAGGGACTAAATCCCCTAAATTAATTGGGTTTTATTGTAAGCCCAGCCTTAAGGCTAGGGCTAATAAAAGTTCTGATATTAGAGGGCTTCAGCTCTTACTGCTAAAAAAAGGGCCGAACCATTGTTAAATAAAAACTAGAATAATACATGCTGATATATTTAGTATTAGAACTCAATTAAAAGAGCTTGTAAAATTATTTTTGTAAAAAATATTTCTAAATTTTATATAGTATTGAATTTAATTATTGACATAGGAAATACACGTATTAAAGCGGGATTGTTTGAACAAAATTCATTAAAACATTTTTTCGTTTTTGAAACTAGCAGCCATGACCCTGAAATTGTTTCGCCAGCTGTAAAGGGTTCCTCTGCATTAATAGCTGCAGATTTATTTAATAAATATGCTATTGACCAATGTATTGTTGCTTCTGTAGTTGATGGTATGGAACCCTTCACCAATCAGCTAAAAGAAAAAGCTACCATACTTATTTTTGAAAGCACAATGCCATCCCCTGTTAAAAATTTATACCAATCGACAAACACACTAGGTACCGATAGATTCGCTGCTGCTATTGGCGGAAATTCAGTGTTTCCAAATAAAAACGTTTTGGTGATTGATGCAGGGACTTGTATAAAATATAATTTTGTAAATAGTAACAATGAATTTTTGGGAGGAGCTATTTCGCCGGGCTTGCAAATGCGGTTCAATTCATTAAATACATTTACTTCACGCTTGCCCTTAATACAAGTTGAAGAAGACTTTGATTCTCTTATAGGTTCCAACACAAAGGAAAGTATCTTGTCGGGAGTAGCAATAGGTATTGTAGCAGAAGTGGATGGTATAATTGAAAGATACCAACACATTTATCCCGACATAACTGTAATTTTGACGGGAGGGGATACAAATTTTTTTGAGAAACGATTAAAAAGCCGCATATTTACCGATTCTTTTATAATCCTTAAAGGATTAAATAGGGTATTAGAATATACTATTAATGAAAAATAATAATAAGTTTAGGGGATCAGGTATTAAAAACTGTTTGATGAAAAATAGAAAAAGTAGCATCAATACCCTTGCAAGTAAATTATTGTTGCTTGCTTTATTTTGCTTTACACAATCTTTATCAATTGCTCAGGTAGCAAATAGCTCCCCTTATTCACGATATGGGATAGGCGATTTAAGTGGGAGAGGCTTTGCGCAAGGATTTGCAATGGGGGGCACAAATATCGCATTACAGAATGATTCAACACCCATATTCTTTATTAACTCTGGCAATCCAGCCTCTTATTCTAATATACGATTGACTACTGCAGAGCTTGGCCAAAAATTTGATCGTATAAAATTGCAAAGTAGCGGGGCGGAAAAAATTATTAACAATGCCTCCTTGGCATATCTTTCCTTAGCTTTCCCAATTAAAAAATGGTGGGGAGCGAGCATTGGATTAATCCCTTATAGCTCGGTAGGTTACAAAGTGTCGGATCACCAAGAAATTAATAACATAGGTGGCGTTGATTTTTTGTATGAAGGCTATGGCGGTGTCAATCAGGTTTATTTTGGAAATGGATTTAAACCCTTATTTGGTTTGCCTCAGCAATTTTTAAATTCTAAAAGATTTAACAGGTTAAAAGAAGAAAAAAGATTCGCAAAGAACAATCAAATTTTAAGAAGGAAAAAATCATTACAGTCACTTGCATTAGGTCTTAATGCCAGCTACATGTTCGGAAATATCGACAATGTAAGGCGTTCTGTTTTCCCATTTAACAGTAGTGCTTTTAATGCCCGTGCGGGTACAATTACCCGTATCGGCGATTTTAACTTTGATTATGGGGCGCAATATTCCTATGGTATTGATTCTATTAGAGGTCGCAATTTAAAAGAAAAGGTAAAGTTATTATTTGGCGCCACATTTTCCACTCAAACCAATATGAATGCTAAAATTGATAGTTTATCCTATACTTATTTTATCAATTCTTTGGGTTATGAGGTTGGTAAAGATACCATTCAGAATATTCAAGGTGTTAAAGGGGAAATACAGCTTCCTTTATCTTATGGGTTTGGCTTAGCTATTAAAAAAGGTGATAAATGGTTGATTGCTGGTGACTTTGCAGCGCAATACTGGAGCACTTATAAGGCTTTTAATAAAACACAAGACTTGAAAAACAGTTTGCGCGTTTCACTTGGAACGCAATATGTACCCAATTCAAAAGCAAATGGCAAGGGTAATTATTTAAAAAGAATTTATTACAGAGCCGGGCTGCGTTATTCTCAAACAATGCTGGAGTTGAAAAATACTTCATTAACAGAATATGGTTTTAGTTTTGGACTGGGCTTGCCGGTTGGTAGAAGTTTTTTACTTCAAAACTTTTCACTAGTTAACATTGGTATTGAGATTGGAAACCGGGGTACCCTATCAAATGGATTAATTAAAGAACAATTTTTAAGAGCCACCATTGGTTTTACAATTAATGACCGATGGTTTGTTAAATCAAAATTTGATTAGATTTTAAATCATTTTGTCTTTAAGCCAATTTTTTTCATTTGAGGATTTAATAAAAATATAAATAAGAAAAAAATATTAAAGTTTTTAGTATTGTTTTAATGAATAGTTTCTTTTCATTTATTTTATATTGTGAAAAATAAAATCAAATTATTGAACCTTGCTATAACCATTGCCACAATTTTTTTTGTAGGATGTGAAAATAATATTGATATTGTTAATTCTGTAACATCAGTAAATAAAAAAAAGCAGCCAAATGAGTTGAGCAGAAACGTAGCGTTTTTTTATAGTGATTCGGCACGTGTTCGTTCAAAGTTAAAAAGCCCATTGGTAGAGCATTATATGGGTGTAAAACCATACTATGAAATGAATAAAGGTTTGGAAGTAATTTTTTTCGACTCTATACACAAGGAACAGTCTAAGCTTAGCGCAAATTATGGAATCTTCTACGATAACGATAATAAAATGAATATCATGGAAGCCAAAGGCAATGTGATTGTGATAAACAATAAAAAAGAAAAATTAAATACAGAACATTTAACCTGGAATTCCTTAACAAAAAAAATATATACCAAGGAGTTTGTGAAAATTACTACCAAAGACGAGGTAATATGGGGTATGGGTTTGGAAGCTGAAGAAGATTTCTCGGAATATGAAATTAAAGATGTGAAGGGAACCCTTGCAGTAAAAGAGCCTCCAGCGGAAGATAATTAAAGTTAAACCACTCTTTTAAAATGTAAAAGTTAATGTCAATAATTTTTCGCAAGTTATAAAGCATCATTTATTTGGATTACAATAAAATATATACCTTTAATGAGGAGTTGATAGAATGTTTTTAATAATACAATTAAAATTTTTAATAGTTTAGTAATTTAGTAATATCTTTTTAGCCATAAAATAATATGAATAAAACATTTAAAATACTCGAAATTATATGGATGATAATGGGCTGTATAGGAATTCTTATGTGCATTTATTCTATTGCCATTAGCGACACCAAGGGCGCTCTTTATTTCCTTGCTTTTTTTGCTGTTTGTGGCATTATGTTCGCAGTTCGTAAGCGCCAAAGAATTAGGTTTGAGGAAGCACAGAAAAAGAATTTGCAATGAATTGCAAAACAATAGTATAGATAAAACCGAGCGTTATAAATTAGGTGTAAAATTCTAAAAAATTATTTCAGCTTAATTTATTTTTAATTAATACAAAAAAGTACAGTGGAAAGTTGCCTCATTATTTTATTAACATTAATAGCTTCTGCCTTTTTTTCAGGACTTGAAATTGCTTTTATTACCTCCAATAAATTACGTATTGAGTTAGAAAGCAAACAAGGAGTTTTGTCAGCAAAAATATTATCCTATTTTAGCAAATATCCAGCACGATATATGGGTACCATGTTATTAGGCAATAACATAGCCTTAGTGGTTTTTGGCATTTATATGGATGAAGAATTGAATATTTTAATGCGAGATTTTATTCCATCAAAAATTTTGCTTTTGTTGCTTTCAACATTTTTATCTACCATGCTAATATTGGTACTAGCAGAATATTTACCTAAAAATTTCTTTAGACTAAACCCCAACAAAACACTTAGTTTATTCGTGTTCCCATTAACCATTGTATATGGTATTTTGTATCCTATTGTTATGATTACGGTAGGCTTTTCTGAATTTATTCTAAAGAAAATATTTGGAATTAAGATAGAAAAAGAAAATGCCGCCTTTACTATGATTGATTTGGATAACTATATACGAGAAGGTACCTTGGCTGTTGAAAAAAAGGCGGAAAAGGACCATGAGATTCAAATATTTCAAAACGCCATGGAATTTTCTGGCGTGAAAGCCAGAGGGTGCATGATACCAAGAACTGAAATTATAGCATTGGATGTGAATGATAATATTGAAGCACTTAAAAATAAATTTATACAAACGCGTCTTTCTAAAATATTAATATACTCCGAAAATATTGATAATATTATTGGTTATACTTATTCAAAAGAATTATTTAAAAATCCGGAAAGCATCCGTAGCATTTTATTGCCGGTAAGCATTGTGCCGGAATCTATGGCGGCAAGTGAAGTGCTAACTTTATTTATTCAGCAACATAAAAGTATTGCTTTGGTAGTGGATGAATTTGGAGGTACCTCAGGGATGCTTACAATGGAAGATATAATAGAAGAAATTTTTGGCGAAATAGAAGATGAGCACGATAAAGAGGAAATGACAGAAAAAAAATTAAGTGAATTAGAATTTCTTTTTTCTGCCCGACTGGAAACAGATTATATAAATAATAAATACCAACTTAATTTACCTGTTCTTGATAATTTTGAAACCATAGGAGGCTTAATAATGCACTTTCATGAAAGTATACCTCGCACCAATGAAGAAATACGAATTGGAAACTTTTTGTTTACTATTATATCCGTTACTAAAAATAGAATTGAACAAGTGAATTTAAAAGTGAATCAGAACTAATTTTTTTTATGGTACTCAATAATAAGACGACTTTTTTTTTACAATCAATCTGTTGAATCAAAGAATTTCCCATTTCCTAAAATGGACTTAAAGTTAATTACAAAACAATTTAACCCCGTTAAAAGATTTTTTAAATATCTTTGTTTTACCTAACAAAAAAACCAATAATGAGTTCAAAATTAATTTTGCCAGATTTCAGAACATCACCAATAATAGACCAAGTAGGTGTAGAGGAACGCGTTGCTAGATTTACAACAAGAAGTATTAAAAAATCTGCAAAGATGCAAGGTCTTAAGATGGTTTTAAATATGATTGACCTTACCACCTTAGAGGGGAAAGATACGGAAGGCAAAGTAAAACAAATGTGTTTCAAGGCAGTTCATTTGCATGATATTATTCCTGGCTTGCCTACTGTTGCAGCTGTTTGTGTGTATCCCACGATGGTGAAAACAGCAAAAGATGCATTGAAAGGAACCCAGGTAAAAGTAGCTTCGGTATCTACAGCTTTCCCTAGTGGGCAATCCACTCGCGAAGTAAAAATTGCGGATACTAAATATGCCATTGAAAATGGTGCAGATGAAATTGATATGGTTATCTCACGCGGTGAATTTTTAAAAGGAAATTACAATTATGTTTTTGATGAAATTGCGGCTATTAAAGAAGCTTGTGGCGCTGTCAGATTAAAAGTTATTTTTGAAACTGGTGAACTTTCTACTCTTGATAATGTGCGCAAGGCGAGTGACATAGCAATGTATGCAGGCGCCGATTTTATTAAAACATCAACGGGGAAAATATCTCCTGCCGCAACAATGCCGGTAACGTTGGTTATGTTAGAAGCTATTCGCGATTATTATTATAAAACAGGTAAAATGGTAGGGATGAAACCTGCTGGTGGAATTTCAACATCTAAATCAGCCTTGCATTATTTGGTGATGGTGAAAGAAACTTTAGGTGGTGCTTGGCTTAGTAATGAATGGTTTCGTTTTGGTGCCAGTAGTTTAGCAAATGATGTGCTGATGCAAATAGTGAAGGAAACAACTGGGGTTTATCAGAGTTTAGATTATTTTTCAAAAGATTAAAATTTGTAATAATAATAAGTCTTTCAGGAATAATTAATATAAGTTTAAACCTTTACCAAATGTTTTAATTCGCTTTACAACCACATACAAAATGTCAAGAATGAATTTATTAATGCCCAATAATTTTTACCATATTTACAGCCAATCAATGGAGAAGGGCTCTGTTTTTATTGCCGAAAATAATTATAAATATTTTCTTGAAAAGTTTAATGAATTTATTTCTCCAATCTCCCAAACCTATGCATATTGTCTTTTGCCCAATCATTTTAGTTTTTTAATTAAACTAAATAGTGAAGAGGATATATTTTCATGGCTTAAAAAAAATCAAAAAATTGCTGACGACACTATAAATTTACAAGACTTTAAAAATCTTTCAAATCGATTAATTGAAAATTTCAACCCTTTTTCAGCACATATCAGTAAACAATTTTCTAGCTTTTTCATCGCATATAATAAATCATTAAATAAGGAAGAGAGTAAAATAGGTAGGGAGTTTTATAAAATTTTCGGGCAGGAATTATTATCTTCCGAAGAACAATTGCGAGATACCTTACTTTATATTCATGCAAATCCTGTTCGGCATGGATTTATTAATTGTATGTCGGATTGGAAATACTCCTCTTTCAATTCATTGATTTCTGATAAGCCAACGCAATTAAAAAGGACTGAAGCAGTTGCTTTATTTGATAATATCGAAAATTTCAAATTTTGTCATCAGGAACATAATCAAAAATTAGTACAGAAATTAGAGTCGAAAGTTTTAAACTAGCCATCCCTAGCATTATTTTTATTGGGGCTTAGGTCAAAAAAATGGAATCGATTGAATAAAATAATTAACTATGAGCAAAAAAGAAGAAAACAAAAAAGGATTGGATTTTAAATCGGATTGGACATACGCTCCCGCTCCTGAAGATACAAAACACATTGCCATTAAAAAGCAATATGATCTTTTTATTAATGGGAAATTTGAAAAACCCAATAGCAAAAAATATTTCGATACTATAAATCCAGCTACAGAACAAAAAATTGCTGAAGTAGCAGAAGCCGATGAAAAAGATGTGGATAAGGCTGTAAAAGCTGCCCGCAAAGCATTTGAAAAATGGAGTAAAATTACAGCGAAAGAACGCGGTAAATATATTTATCGTATAGCTAGGCTAATGCAAGAAAGAGCACGCGAATTTGCTGTTATTGAAACAATGAATGGCGGTAAGCCTATCCGCGAAAGTAGAGACATAGATGTACCTTTGGCTGCAAATCACTTTTTTTATAATGCCGGATGGGCCGATAAGTTAGAATATGCTTTCCCGAATAGAAACCCTCAACCATTAGGTGTTGCAGGACAGATAATACCTTGGAATTTTCCTTTATTGATGGCTGCCTGGAAAATTGCTCCTGCATTAGCGGCGGGAAATACGGTTGTTTTAAAACCAGCAGAAACAACTTCTCTTACAGCATTAAAATTAGCTGAATTAATTCGCGATAGTGGTTTGCCTGACGGTGTTGTAAATATAATTTCCGGTGCTGGCAAAACAGGTGCCGCTATGGTTAACCATCCCGACATCAATAAAATAGCATTTACAGGCTCTACAGATGTTGGTAAAATGATACAAAAATCTATTGCAGGCTCTGATAAAAAATTAACACTTGAATTAGGTGGAAAAGCTGCCAATATTATTTTTGAAGACGCACCCATCGACCAAGCGGTAGAAGGTATTATTAATGGGATTTTCTTTAATCAAGGCCACGTTTGTTGTGCCGGATCTAGGTTGTTTGTTCAGGAAAGTGTTGCCGACATAGTTATACGTAAATTGAAGGATAGGATGGAATCTTTAATTGTTGGCGACCCAATGGATAAAAATACGGATATAGGTGCCATCAATTCAAAAGAACAATTGCTTAAAATACAAGAATATATAAAAATAGGGAAAAATGAAGGGGCTGATTTTTATCAATCTTCTTGCTCTATTCCTTCTAAAGGATACTTTTGTCGTCCTACCCTGTTTTTAAATGCTTCACAATCCCACCGCATTGTGCAGGAGGAGATTTTTGGACCCGTTTTAACAATTCAAACATTTCGCACAATAGAAGAAGTAATTGAAAAAGCAAACAATATTGCTTATGGCCTTTCAGCTGGTATTTGGACTGATAAAGGCTCCAAAATATTTAACCTGTCCAGTAAAATGCGTGCAGGTGTAGTATGGGCAAATACATATAATAAATTTGATCCTTCGTCCCCTTTTGGAGGGTATAAGGAAAGTGGTTTTGGGCGCGAAGGCGGATTGCATGGATTAATGCCTTATTTAAAATTTTAATAATTATAATTCAGGATTAAAAAAATATTTTTGATAAATATATTATTTTCAAATTATTAAAATAATTAACTAATAAATAAAAATGGAACGATTGGAAATTTTAAAAACATATAAAATATATATCGGAGGGCAATTTCCGAGAACAGAATCTGGTAGATTTTATCCATTGAAAAATAAAAAAGGAAATAGTATTGCTAATGTATGTCTTTCGTCACGCAAAGACTTCAGAAACTCTGTTGTTGCAGCCCGTGGAGCGTTTGGCGGATGGAGTGCCAGAGCTGGTTTTAACCGCAGTCAAATTTTATATCGTATTGCAGAAATGTTAGAAGGGCGCAAAGAACAATTTATTTCTGAACTTGTGATACAAGGACTAAGCCTAAAGTTGGCACAGGATGAAGTAATGCTGTCGGTTGACCGTTTGGTATATTATGCAGGATGGTGCGATAAATATCAAGCTATATTTAGTTCTGTTAATCCAGTAGCCTCTTCCCATTTTAATTTTTCGGTGCCCGAAGCAAGTGGTGTGGTAGCGATTATTGCACCGGAAGAAAGTTCCTTACTGGGTATCATAACGGCCATTGCACCTGTTATTGCTGGAGGAAATACTTGTGTAGTGCTTGCATCAGAAAGTAAACCTTTATGCGCCGTAACGTTTGCAGAAGTTTTAAATACTTCGGACTTGCCGGGTGGGGTGGTTAATATCCTTACGGGTAAAAGTGATGAACTATATACCCATTTCTCTTCGCACATGGATGTGAATGCTTTAACCTATTACCGAAATAACAAAACTGAAATAAAAACAATTAAAGAAAATGCATCATTGAATGTAAAGCGTATTTATATATATGATAAATTAGATATTACTTCTGATAAAGCGCAAAGCCCATATTTAATTTTTGATAACCAAGAAATAAAAACAACATGGCATCCAATTGAAAATATAGGGTCTGCTAAAGCCGGTTATTAAAAACCTTAATATTTTTTAAGCCCTAATAAGTGCTTGAATTTTATTTTATTTGATGGCAATTCAATAATTTCGTATTAAACAAGCGGATAGAAAAATTGCTTATTATGCAAGCTGCTTTCTAATGTTTTTTCGAAATAATAATCGCTAAAAATCAAACAATAAAAGTTAAATAATTAATAAAATTTATCGATGGACATGAAAAAAATATTTATAATTTGGTCTTTATTGTTAGTTCATAATACGATTAGTGCCAATAAGTTTTATGTAGATACAGCAGGTTCTTCTGCCAATATCGGATCCGTAATTTTGCCCTGGTCCATCGTACACGCTTTTACAACTGCTGCAAGTGGTGATACTGTTTATATAAAGGCCGGAAATTATGGTGTTGTAAATCTTGTTGTGCAAAATAGTAATACTACTTTTATAGGTTATACAAATATACCAGGTGATTTATCATTTGTTAATCAACCTGATTCCTTAGATACTTTTTTATCAAATTCCTATGATCAGATTTACCCTACAATAAATATAATGAATCCTGTTAGCGGGGGCATAGGCGTCGATTTTGGATCATGGAAAACTGGCGTTGTTGTGAAAAATATGCAAATATTAAATTGCGAAAGGGGAGTTTCTATAGTTGGAGAGCATCACCTGGTTGAAAATATGATATTGTCTGGATTTGGTGATGTAAATAGTTATTATCATGGTAAAGGTATGTCCATATACGGTCATACTAGCACAATAAAACATTGTTTCATATTAAATGGAGCTTCTGAAGGAATAAGTGTTTCGGGCGATTCTAATTTAGTTAGTTCATCTAAAGTATATTCAAATGACACTTCTACCACTTACAGTCTTACCGATTATTATATTTATATTGCTCCTAATTCGTCTACAAAACAAGCTAAATATAATCGGATTGAAGATTGTTACATTGAAAAAAGAGGACATTATTTGGCGCATCAAGGGCATAATGGTCATGGATTTTCTATTACAATGTCATATAACCATAAACTTTGTGATACTGGCGGAGGTTATTGCTACGATGCTTCATTAAAAGATTTGATAGCAACAAATAATATAATAAAAAACTGCACTTCCAAAAATATTGGAGAAGCAATAATGCTTAGGGGTGATGGTGTGAGGTATAATAATTTAGAACAGATAACATCCTTATCCTTCGGAGGATTAACTATTCAGAATAGTGCTAGGTATAACACATTTGATAAGTGTAATATTAAAAACAGTTACTATTGGAAAGATCCTATATATTCTTCAGTTTATAAATCTGGAGGGGTGACTTTTTTGTCGAGTTATTATGGCGATAGTACAGCCCAAAACTGCCCTTCAAATGAAAACAACTCCTTTCCTTGGGAGCAGCAATTGACAGGAAACCATAATACTTTTACGAATTGTTTATTTGAAAATGTAGCTTCGGGCATTGCTATGCGCTCTTTTGCCGATTATGAATACCCCTCCTACCATGCTTTGGCAGGTCAAGCAACGGATAGGATAAATCGTAAAGTAGTTTATGCTAACGACTTTATTAACTGCACCTTTGTGGGAAGAGCAGATGATAATGACGCTCTTTTTACTGCTGAAAGAGGGAATTTACAAAACAATTTAACTAATTGCATTATCTATGGATTTAAAGATTTTGAATTCCGATCTTTTACAATTAACACTTCCCTTAGTGTAGTTTCCAAAAATGGAATTATACCTACTAATTTCAGTTATACAAATTGTTTGTTTTACAATAATGGATTTGATAGTTCTGTCCCAGTCAATGGAAATATAACTCCCTTAACACCGGCGCCCTTAACTAATGGTATTTCTAACTATGTTGCGGGTTCATTTAATAATTGTATTACCAATAATGATCCACTTTTTACAAATGAAGCGCTGTTTGATTATACCCTACAAGCAATGTCCCCTTGTATTGATGCAGGAACAAATGTTAGTTTAATGATAGACTATGCAGGTAATTATAGGCCACAAGGAAATGGCTATGATTTGGGCGCATTTGAATATAATTTTACGGTTGCTACTTCAGAAATAACAAATAATGATTTTTCTATTTACCCAAATCCCTCAAAAGGATCTATAATAGTGAAGATTCCTAAATTATATGGGATTCAGCCTATTCAATTTTATAATTCAACAGGTAAATTAGTTAAGGAAATTAAGGTTTTAAATAATGAAACAATTGATGTATCAGATTTAGCTAGTGGAATTTATTTTGTGCAATTAAAAAATATGCTAGGAAACTCTCAAAAATTCATAAAAAAATAATTTATTTTTTTAAAATAAATTGAATCCCCAGCAAGTTCAAATTTTTAATAAACAAATTTATTAAACAAAACCTCTCTTAATATTTAATTTTATCTTCTTTTTGTTGCCATTTTTGAAATGCAATAATGGCTTCTTCCTGCAGTAATTGTTCAGTTATTAAATTTCTATCGGGTATAGCTAGTTCTAATTCCTTATAAATAAATTGATCATCAAATCCTATGGCAGCAGCATCCGCTTTAGTGTTTGCAAAGTAAATTTTATCCGGCCTGGCCCAATAAATTGCGCCAAGGCACATAGGGCATGGTTCGCAGCTGGTATAAAGTTCGCAGCCAGTTAACTGAAAACTATTTAATACTTTGCAGGCTTCGCGAATAGCAACTACTTCAGCATGGGCAGTTGGATCATTAGTGGATGTAACCTTATTAAAGCCACGTGCAATAATTTTTCCATCTTTAACTATTATCGCTCCGAAGGGCCCTCCATTGCCAGCTAGCATAGAGTCTATCGATAATTTAATAGCTTCGCGCATAAAACTTTCTTTTTCTTTCATCTTTTTATTTTTCTAATTAGTCAGGACAAAAATGTATATAAAAATATTCGCATTAAAATAGCAGGTAGAAAACTAATTCTCCTTGAAAAAAAATAACTTAAACTTCTATCGACTTAAAGCCGATGGAATTGCTTTCAGGCTGCAGCCGGCTAAAGTTATTCGGAGACTTTGAAATTTCGATCCTTTTTTTCGAGGCCTTTACCATCAGAAAGAGACATTAAAGGTAGAACGCAAAAATACAAAAAAACAGAAAGGTAAATGCCATAGTTTTTATTTAGCTTTTTCTTTATTAAACATATTATACAGACGAATTATGATGCTATCGAAGATTTTTAGTAAGTTCAAACGATTTTTTAAAATCTAAACTAGAGTAAATAATCTACTTTTTTAGATTTTCCAGGAAATTAGGCCAATTAAATTTTGATTTTAAAGATAATTAGTCTAAATTAGAACAAATTAATTTTAAAATCGATTTTTATGGGAAAATTTTCTCTTGCCATTTTACTAATCCTTTCGTTTTATTCAAAAGGACAAACGTTTACGAGTTCTACCGGAGGTTCTATTCCAGATAATAATACTCAAATTTGTTTTCCTTTAACGGTAAGCGGATTACCCAACCAGGCTGATTCGTTATTTGGTTTAAAACAAGTATGTGTTAACATTACCCATTCCTTTAACGCGGATCTAAAAATACAACTGAAAGCTCCTGATGGGACAGTTGTCTTATTAGCTTCAAATAATGGTGGAGCTAGTGATGATTTTACAAATACTTGTTTTGCTTCTAATGGTGTTAATGGAACTATCGGTTCAGGTATTGGACCTTTCACCGGAACCTACTCTCCGTTTCAATCAATCAATTTAATGAATAACCTTCAGAATCCAAATGGGATTTGGTCTGTATGTGCTATTGATGAAGCTCCAGTAGATTCAGGGCTCATATCTTCCTTTTCAATAACATTTGGTCCTAACCCTCAGCCAGATACTACAACTGTAGTGCCGGGTAGTCCATGCGGAGCATCTAATGGTATGGGTTGTTTATGCCCGGATAGTAGCCAGATTTGCGACTTGTTGCCTGACATGACAGCTTCCGCCTTAATTATTCAACACGAGCATACAGAATACCCCGGTTATATGACATTAAGCAATGCTACTCCTAATATAGGTTGGGGGCCAATGGAAATACATGGTTCCAATTCTTGTTATTGCGATACTGTTTCAGTACCCTGTTCCACAGTTACATGTCCTGACGGAAGTTTTCCTAAAAATAAATTAGTTCAGACTATTTATCATAAAAATAATGGAACAATTACCTCCTACGATATATTGACTAATGGAGTAATGAGTTATCACCCAACTCATGGTCATATCCATGTTGATAATTGGGCTGAATTCACACTAAGAAAAGCCACCTCAAATCCTGATGCTACAACATGGCCAATTATTGCAGCTGGTACAAAAGTTTCATTTTGTTTAATTAATCTTGGTGATTGTACCACCAGTTATGGCTATTGCAGAGATGGCAATTATGGAGATGTGTTAACCCAGAATGATATTCCAAATTCGCCATTTGGTTTGGTTAGCGGCTGTGGAGTGGATCAGGGTATATATGTAGGGAATTTAGATATTTACAGCCAGGAATTATCAGGGATGTCAATAGATTTAACTGGAGTTTGTAATGGCGATTACTATGTTGTTTCCATTACTGATCCTGACAATAATTTTATTGAAAGCAACGAAACTAATAATTGGGCTGCCGCTCCAATTACTTTAACACAGCAAATTGCAGGGCCTGTTGCTACTTTTTCATATATTGTTTCCAATGGAACTTCCGTACAATTCAATAACCCGCCAAATATTAATTATACCTATCAATGGTTTTTTGGAGATGGTTCTGTTTCTTCAAATCAAAATCCAACCCATGTGTACTCTTTTAACGGGCAATTTCCGGTTACTTTAGTTGTTACCAGCAATGATTGTGGTAGTGATACAGCAGTTCAGGTAATTACGGTTAATAATGTTGGGATAATAGAGCCCAGTATTGCGGCATTGGGCTATTCCATTTATCCAAATCCATTTTCCGAATCAACAACTATAAGTTATTTTGTTCCTGAAAAATCAGATGTCACATTTGATTTGTACAATATTATAGGCGAAAAAATCTACTCAATTCCAAAAGGTGTTCAGGATATTGGACATTACGAATTTAATTTTGACACCAAAGAGATTGCCTTACAAACAGGTGTTTATAGTATGCATTTAAAAACAAAAAACCGAGCAGCAGTAATTCGTTTGGTTCAGTTAACAAAATAACATGTAAGACAAAAAAATCAATCGTCAAATCTTAAAAAAGTGAAACATTTCACTAATTAGTATCAGAAACAAATTTGGTCCTTTTTAAACGGAATAATTTAAACTATCATCAGCTTATACTAAACCTCTAACAAGTTAATCACCATATTGTTATATTTTCACCAAGTAATTTCACTTTGATATTAAAGCAAAAAAAACGGCGTCGAATATAGTTCAACACCGCTATTTTTTTATAAAAACAATTTTTTTCTTACTCTTTCATTTCAAAACTTTCCAAAAACTTAGTGGTATAATTACCATTAATAAAATTTTCGTCTTTCATTAATTTTAAATGAAAAGGAATAGTAGTTTTTATTCCTTCAATTACATATTCACTTAAAGCGCGGTGCATTTTAGCTATTGCCTCTTCACGTGTTTGCGCAACAGTTATAAGCTTGGCAACCATGCTGTCGTAATTTGGAGGAATGGTGTATCCAGCATAAATGTGCGAATCTACGCGCACACCATGCCCGCCGGGAGTATGCAAATTTATAATTTTACCTGGTGAAGGACGGAAATTATGAATAGGATCCTCTGCATTTATTCTACATTCTATGGCATGTAATTGCGGGAAATAATTCTTCCCTGAAATAGGAACCCCTGCAGCAACTAATATTTGTTCCCGTATCAAGTCATAATTTATTACCTCTTCAGTAATAGGATGTTCCACTTGAATACGAGTATTCATTTCCATGAAATAAAACTTACGGTGTTTATCCACCAAAAATTCCACAGTGCCTACACCTTCATATTTTACTGCTATTGCAGCTTTTATTGCCGCCGCCCCCATAGCATCACGTAATTTATCCGTCATGAAAGGGGAGGGGGTTTCCTCCACTAATTTTTGATGGCGTCGTTGAATAGAGCAATCTCTTTCCGATAAGTGACAAGCTTTTCCATACTGATCTCCTACAATTTGAATTTCGATATGACGGGGCTCTTCAATGTATTTTTCCATATACATTGCACCATTTCCAAAGGCAGATTCAGCTTCTATAAATGCAGAATCGTATAAGGCGTCCATATCTTCCTCCTTCCATACAATTCGCATGCCCTTACCACCACCTCCAGCAGTAGCTTTTATTATTACAGGATAACCAACAGAAGGAGCTAATTCTTTAGCATGTTGCGCACTTTCCAATAATCCTTCAGAGCCTGGAACACAAGGTACACCTGCTGCTAACATTGTAGACTTAGCAGAGGCTTTGTCGCCCATAGAATTAATCATTTCTGGCGAAGCGCCTATAAATTTGATATTATGCTCCTGACATATTTTTGAAAACTTTGCATTTTCCGACAAAAAACCATACCCAGGATGTATTGCATCAGCATCTGTTATTTCTGCTGCTGTAATAATGCTGGGAATATTTAAGTAAGAATCTTTACTTGGAGGAGGCCCAATACAAACGGCTTCATCAGCAAATTTAACATGCAATGAATCTTTATCGGCAGTAGAATAAACTGCTACCGTTTTTATTCCCATTTCTTTACAGGTGCGAATAACACGTAACGCAATTTCTCCCCTATTTGCTATTAATATTTTTTTGAACATTTTTTAAATTTTTGTGGATTGGTGTTTTGACAATTTGATACTCGACTTAATGTATTTATAACATTAGTAAATTAACCTATTTTCAAATTAACTAGGGTCCACTAAAAATAAAGCTTGATCGTACTCAACCGGGGAAGCATCGTTTACCAATACTTTTACTATTTTACCTTTTATTTCTGATTCTATTTCATTAAATAGTTTCATTGCCTCAATGATACAGGTAACTTTCCCTGGAATAATATCATCTCCTACATTTACAAAAAGTGGTTTATCAGGGGCGGAAGAACGATAAAAAGTTCCTACCATAGGTGCTTTAACGGTGATGTAGTTTGCATTATTATCCTCCGCATTCACTTTTACTTCAGGCGTTTTTACCTCAGGAGATTTAAAAACCTCCTGTGTTTGCATTGCTTGAACTGGCAATACTTGTGGAGAGGAAGTTTGAACGTAAATTTGTTCTCTGTTTTTACTGGCTGGTGTTCTTATAATAATTTTTACATCTTTAGTTTCTAATTCCACTTCGCTTACGCCAGATTTAGCTACAAATTTTATTAAATCTTGAATTTCGTTTAATTTCATCTTTTTATACTGTTAAATTGTTATACTGTTAAATTGCTAGCATTGTTATATTGCCTGCTACCATTAACAAAATTATTTATTAACTCATAACTATCAACTCATAATTCTTAACTATTATAAGCCCATTTTAAATAAATTGCTCCCCAGGTAAAGCCCGCACCAAAAGTGGATAAAATTAATTTATCTCCTTTTTTTAATTTTTTCTCGTAATCCCATAAACAAAGAGGAAGGGTTGCAGCAGTTGTATTTCCATATTTTTGTATGTTCAACATCACTTTATCAGCATCCAGCCCCATGCGCTCTGCAGTGGCATCAATAATACGTTTGTTTGCTTGGTGTGGCACTAGCCATGCAATATCCTCCGAGGATAAATTGTTTTTCTCCATAATTTCTGCCGATACCTCAGCCATGCCAACTACAGCTTTTTTAAAAACGGGCTGACCGTCCTGAAATACAAAATGTTCTTTTGCATCAACAGTTTGATAGGAAGCCGGTTTTACAGACCCCCCTGCTTTTTGATGCAAGTACTGGCGTCCCGATCCATCCACTTTCAAAATAGAATCTACAATACCTAGTCCTTCATTGTTGGGCTCCAGCAATACAGCCGCCGCTCCATCACCAAAAATAATACATGTAGAGCGTTCGGTATAATCTAAGATAGCCGACATTTTATCAGCGCCTACAACAATAACTTTTTTATGTTTTCCTGATTCAATAAATTGCGCGCCTGTGGAAAGGGCAAACAAAAAGCCGGAGCAAGCCCCTGCTAGATCGAAGCCCCATGCATTAGTGGCACCTATTTTATCACATACTACATTAGAGGTGGAAGGAAATACAAAATCAGGGGTTACAGTAGCAACAATGATAAGGTCAATATCAAGGGCGCTTATTCCTCGTTTTTTTAATAAAAGTTCTATTGCCGGCACGCACATATCCGATGTCCCCAATCCTTCGCCTTTTAATATCCTACGTTCTTTTATTCCTGTTCTAGATTCTATCCATTCGGAAGTAGTAGAAACAAAAGTTTCTAATATTTCATTTGTAAGCACATAGTCTGGAACATATCCAGCAACAGCAGTAATAGCAGCAGTTGTTTTCGTCATTATTGAAATGCTAGTTTTATTTTATTGGAAAGATTTGCATCCACGATATCTTTAGTAAGTAAAAGCATATTTTTCACTGCCTTTTCATTTGAAATTCCATGACCGATCATCACTGTAGCGTTAATTCCTAAAATAGGCGTACCCCCGTAATTTTCATAGTTAAATCGATCGAAATAAGCATCACTTAAGCCTCTTTTTTTAACGATTGTATAAAGAGCCTCGGCTTGTTTCAGAACAACGTTTCCTGTAAAGCCATCACAAACAATTACGTCAGCTAAATCATTAAATATATCCCGTCCTTCAACATTACCAATAAAGTTGAAGTCTTTGGTGTCTTTCATTAAATTATGAGTTGCCTGTGAAACTAAATTTCCTTTTTCGGGTTCTTCACCAATATTTAACAAGCCTATTTTTGGATTTTTTATTCCATAAACATGTTCAGTAAAGAGCGATCCGATAATTGCAAATTGATATAAAACATCGGGTTTGCAATCCGCGTTAATACCAACATCGAGAATTAATCCCGTTCCACCATTTTCTTTTGGTAATAAGGAGGTGATGCAAGGGCGAATAACACCGGGAATAGTTTTTACACTAAACATAGAACCTACCAGCATGGCTCCGGTATTGCCATTACTAGCAAAAGCATCTATTTTACCTTCTTTTAAAAGTTGAAACCCAATGCTAATACTAGAATTAGGTTTTTGTGTAAATGCTTTTGTAGGGTGTTCGCCCATGCTAATAACTTCACTGGCATGAACAATATCAAAATTGCTTGGATCGGCTTCCTTTTTGGCAAGGCAATGTAAAATTTGCTCACTATCCCCTATTAATACTAAGCGAACAGTTTTAGGCAACCCATTATAAGCTAAGATTGCTCCAGACACAGTTGCATCCGGTGCATAATCACCGCCCATAATATCAATACCAATTTTCATATTTACTAAGAATTACGAATTTTACTTCCTACTAACAATAAATTTTGAGCAATAACATGCTTAAACACAATTTTTTTTTGTGAAAACGTATTATTGGTTTTGTATTTTTTTAAGCAGAAACTTTTTTCTCAATTGCAAGTTTACCTTTATAGTAACCGCAACCTCCGCAAACACGATGATATAATGTAGGAGCTCCGCAATTGGAACAGGTTGAAATTGTAGAAGCTATGGCTTTGTCGTGACCTCTACGGCTGTCTCTTCTTGATCTCGATAATTTTCGCTTTGGATGTGGCATTTTTTATTAATTTAGAATTGTTGTTTTAATATTTATTTTACTTTACTATTTTCACTTAACTCTCAAGTTGTTTTTTTATGGTAATTTACTGTCAAAAAACGCGTTTTAATTTTTTTCTTAATTTAAATTTATATTTTTTAGTTCGTCCCAACGTGGGTCTTGCATCTCTTCTTTTTCTTCCTCAGTTAAAAAGTCGCTTAATTTTTCCAACATTTCTTTATCGCAAGTTGAATTTCCTTCTGCATTATCGGGGTGTGCACGCTTAATGGGCATGGAAAGGGAAATGTATTCATATAAATATTGTGATAAGTCTAATTCATGTTCATTGGCTGAAAGGGTAATAATATCATCCTCCTCATTTCCTGCATCACGCCCCCCAACTTTCACTATTAATTTATAACTTCCTTCTAATGGTAAATCGTATTCGGCAGTGCACCTGTCGCAATCTATGTTTACAGTACCGCTTATTTCAAAATTTAAAACCATCATGGTTGATTGCTTTAATAACAATAATTTTACTTGTAAATTACATCGTTTAATCTCAGAATAATCAATGTCCTCAAAGAACTTATCATTGATACTGAACTCGAATAAATGTTCTCCAATGTTTAAACCTACAAACTGAATTATGTAATCTTTTGGCTTTTGCACTTTTATCTCCATTTTAAATTAAGGAGGACAAAGTTAGAAAATTCTGCTTTATTACAAAAAAAAATGTTGTTTTTAAAGCTTTACTAATATTAATTATTTGATTTTCATTGTTTTACAATAATATTTTTATGAGCTAAGAGAGTTATTTTATGGATATTTCAACTTTTTGGGAATAGAAAAGAAAGAATGATGGTCTTTTAAGCCTGTGAGAGTTTAGTTAACTCAGCTAGGTATTGTATCGGCTATTTCTGATTAGCCAGTTCATTTATTGCTAACCAAGCCATTAGCCCAGAGGATATTTCCAAAGCTCTTTCATCAATGTCAAATTTAGAGGTATGTACACCAGATGTAATTCCATTTGCGGCATTTCCTGTGCCTAATCGATAAAAGCATGCAGGGATTTTCTGTGAATAAAAGGCGAAATCTTCAGCCGTCATGCGCATAGGTAAATCTTCAACATTTTCTTTTCCTAAATATGTTTCTGATGCGGCTCTTGCTCGGGCAGTTGTATCTATGTCATTCACTAAAAATGGGTAGCCGCGTTCTATCCTAATATTACAGGAGCCTCCCATTTTTATTGCGATATCTTCGGCTATTTTTTTAATTTTTATATGGGCCTTTGTTCTCCAATTTTCATCCATTGTTCGAAATGTACCTTCTATTGTTACCTCCTTGGGAATTACATTGGTTGCTCCTTTGCCCTCAATTTTACCGAAAGCCAATACCGTTGGAGGTAATGCCCTTTTACTTTCTTTATCATCGGATTTGAAATGCTCTGTCGAATTAAATGGAGATTCCGCTTTAGTGGGCATAAATTTTTTGTGTAGTTCCAATAAAATTTGTGAGGCAATTAATAAAGGGTTATTATAGTCGGATGGCATAGCAGCGTGCCCTCCTTTGCCATAAATAGTCATGTAAATTTCATCGGTGCTTGCCATGTACATACCACTGCGGAAGCCTACTTTTCCAACTTCCATGCTTGGGAAAACATGTTGTCCAAAAATGCTATTAGGGGAGGGGTTTTCTAGTACCCCCTCTTTAATCATCAAGGAGGCCCCTCCTGGTAATTTCTCTTCACCTGGTTGAAAAATCAATTTTATTATGCCTTCGAATTCATTTTTTAATTCGTTTAATATTTTTGCGGTAGAAATCAGGGATGCACTATGTACATCGTGGCCACAGGCATGCATTATACCATCATTTTTCGATTTGTAAATTACATTGTTCTCTTCCTTAATTGGCAGGGCATCCATATCGGCGCGCAAGGCAACACACTTAATCTTTTTATTTTTAACGACAGCTTCATGCTGTTGTAAATTTAAATTAGCGGCCACTAAAGGCTCTTTTGAAGATTTATTTTTAGTTCCTTCGATAATTGCAATAATTCCTGTTTTTACAATTCCCTGTTCAAACGGTATATTATAGGCTTTCAATTTAGATGAAATATAATCAGATGTACTATACTCAACAAAAGATAATTCGGGATAAGTGTGCAAGTATCTTCTGTTTTCGATGGTTTCAGCAAGATATTTTTTAGCAAGTAATTGGATTTCCGATTTTAGTTTCATCATAAAAACTAAGGCTTTCATTTTTATCGAATTATAAAACCTTATAATTCGTAGGATTTAATTTTATTTCCAAAAAATCATTTTAATTGAAAGGATAAGCATAAAAATGCCAAATGTTTTTTTTAATACATTTTGGTCAATAGAAATAGCAATTTTAGATCCTATGAAACCACCAATTATAAACGTGAGCGCAATAATAAAGGAGAATTTAACATTAACATAACCAGAATTATAGTAATTGTAAACTGCTAAAAATCCTACCGGCAATAACAAAACAGTAAGAGATGTTCCTTGTGCTTCATGCTGGCTCATGCTGAGGAAATAAACCAAAGCAGGAACGATAATAATACCTCCACCAATACCAACCATGCCACTGAGTATGCCAGCCATTAATCCGATACATAATAAAATAACAATTGTTGTCATGTTTAATTGTTTATTAATCCCCTCTGTCAATACTCTTTCTTTAGGTAAAGCGGATGGCGTGCTAGGGGCTTCGTTTTTTTTATTTTTTTTATTAGGTTCCAAAATATTGTAATTAATATTTATTCTTATATCGCCAAATTGAAAAGGGAAGTTTTCGAAATAAATCCGCAAATTAAATGGTTCAACAAATGTGTTTTTTTCTTTTGTCGTGATACCCTTCGACAAAAGCTCAGGACAGGCTCCAGAAACAAAAAATCAAGACCAAACGATTCCTCCCTAACTGCAACACTGCATCGCTTTTGTTCATTCCTCACGCGCGTTTTCATAAGGATGTTTTTTGCAAAAAATGAAATTATCTGTTGTTATTAATATATCTGTTTTGTCGAAATTATTTTGAAAACTTTACAAAGCTAAATTAGAAAATTAAATTTCATTTAAAATTTCAAATTAATCAATTAATATTTTAACATGAATAATAATTGATTTCTCAATTTAAAAATCCAGACTCAATGATAAGTATGTAATTGGTATTAAAACGATACCATCCTGAACACCCCATGCCCTATCAATGCGAATAAAATATCCAAAAATACGACTTCTTAGTCCCCAGCCATAACCACCAACTATTGGGTTGTGTTGGGTATTTAAAGTAATTATTAATGGGGTTTGTGCGGAGCCAATAATTGCTGTATTCAAAGAGTTTTCTTCAGAATAAGGAGTAGGGCCTGTCCATGCAGTTCCTAAATCTCCAAAGAGAATAAATTGGAAATTTTGTGCAAAATCTGACCTGATAGGTCGTTTAGAAAAATATTTAAAAATAGGGAATCGCATTTCGCTATTAATTACAGCAAAACTATTTCCATTACGAGTATTCTGAAAAAATCCACGCATATTAGTTGCTAATGTTTGATAAGCATAATTTTGATTGGTTGCTATGTTGGTAGTGGTATTAAACTTTGGCCCAAACCAATTATCAACTCCACCCATATAATAAATTAATTTTTGGTTTCCGAACGATGAACTTGCAGCAATTCTGTTGGCCCATATTAAATCGCGGTGAATTTTTAGGTAGTGCCGCATGTCCATACCAAAAACAAAAAAATCGGTTTTACTTTTGTTTATCTGGCGATAATATTCTCCAAAAATTTTGGCACGACCACCATTATAAAGATTCAAGCCTTTATTAATTGTATTATCAAAAATATACTCCACTTTAGTGAAAATCCAATTTTCCTGAGTATTTATTTTAGGTAAAGTATTGTCATTTGTAGCCAGGTAAACTGTTCTGTCGTTTCTGAAACTAATGGATCCTCTTATGCTTTCAACTTCATTAAATGGGTATTTTAAAGTGTACTTTGCATCATGCGTATAAATTTTAACGATAGAATTATTATCGGCCAAATTAAGCAGGCCTTGGCGATGAAGAGTTATTTGTTTGTCAAGATTTTTTATACGATTTTCATAGCTAAGGAAATATTCATTGTTATTTAAATCAAAAGAAAGTCGCATTCCTCCAGTTATGCGATAATCTTCAAATAAATCACTCATGCCAATTTTAAAAAAAGTGTTAAGGCCGGGGTTTAAATAAATGGGGCTTCCTCCTCCTGTAAATTTCTGGTATGATCCGTTTAAAAAGGAGTTGTCTAGCTGTGAAACCACGTAATCAATAGAATAATTGGTATTGTAATTTCTTTGTTTAGCTAGCGAAAACTCCACCTCCATTTGATTTTTTAATAATGAAGAGTCTTTATTGTTTGAGTTTTGTATTCGTTTTTCAGATTTTTTCTCCGATAATTTTGGTTCATTTTCAAATGCATAATTATTGATATCAATTTCAGAGGAATCTTTTTTTATTGCAGCAGGCAAGTTTTTAATAACTCTTATATTTTTAACTTGAGGTGTTTCGTTATATAAACTGTTTTTTGCAGCAGCTTCTAATTGCTCTTTTTTCTCTAAAATATTTTTGTAATTGCGGTACGACGTGTTTTTTAAGTCGGTAGCGTTAAGTGAATCCGAAGCTATTAAATCCTTGATATACATTTTGTATTTACCGTTCTCAAAAATGATTTCACTAATTTTTTTCGCTTTTACATTTATATCCTGCTCCAAAATACCTCTTGAATAGTTAGTGATAGGAAAGGAGGTAATAACGTTACGGTAATGAGCAGCGGTATCGACAAAAGCTAAGGCGCTATCGAAGCGGGCAATAAATCTGTTGGTAACCCCATTTAAATCACTCAGGTAAGAAATATGAACGCTGTCATAATCGGTAGGATAGGATTCATCAATTGCAGGGGTATTGGTAACACGTTTTAAAATTTTCGATTTAGTGATATTGTTAAAAACGAACAAATCTTTTTTTAATTGCGCTTCTTGATACTTTCGTTTAGGGTCATTAAAAAGGCTGTCGTTGGGGCGATTAGATGCAAAGGCAATCTCTTTTGAGTTATGTATAAAACGAGGTGTTAAATCATCATAAATGTCTTTTGTTATTTGATCGTAAGCACTGGAGGCAGCGGTAAACACGTAAATATCAGTTTGCCCTTTTTGCACTGCCGACATAACAAATTTATTGCCAGCATCATTATAAGAATAGTCCAATATTTTTTCAAATCCTGTGATGTTTCTTTCGGTTTTTTCATTGCTTGCTACATCATAAGTTGTCATCACCAAATAACCCTTGCGCTCAACTATAAATGAAAAAAGTTTCCCGCTGGGATGCCATGCTAATAAAGGGTAAGAGCAATCATTTATCCGTTCTATTTTTCGGCCTGATTTTATGATGCGCTTAATTTTATTTTTTTGCAAATCCAATAACCAAATTTTATATTGGCCCAATTCATTGGTTGAAAAAAGAATATTATTTCTATCCGGACTAATCTTTAGCTGGCCGTATATTCTTGCTGCTTTAGGCTTAGCTAAAATAGGTGCTGGCGCAGAGGGGTTAGCGCTTGTATTCTTGTTAATGTCATCTGCGGGATTTGGAATAAGATCATTTGCTATATCATTATCAGTATATTTTTTTGTGAAGGAATCAAAACACTCGTCCCATAAATTTGCGATAGAAATCCCCAGAACAAATAATGCCGAGTTATCAATATTTCGGCTTACTTTGGTCATGTACAAAATATTTGAAATAACTGCCTCGCCATAATTTTCGGCAACATGTTTCCAAAAAGCATGACCAGCGTAAACCTCATCTTTCCCATCCAATCGGTTGATGTTTTTATACTTTGAGGTTAAAACGCCATCCTTAACAATGTTATCAATTTCAGAATTCCAATCATAAGCAACATAAGAAATCAAGCCTTTTAGATACCAGGTAGGCAGATTCAGTAGCGTATTATTTTTAAGCAATTCACGTAAATTTCCGCCATACATTATTTGATCGACAAGAACTTGAGCAACCCCTTTGCGTATTTGAGCATCTAGTTTTGTATGGTCACCCTCATAATACAAAATAATTTTAGTGCCTACAATATTAGTAACACCTCCTGTGTTATATTGCTCATAGGCTGATAATCCAATATTGCTTTGTATAAAATCAGAATGTTTGTTGAAAATTATGAATTGAAAGCGATTGTCGATAGAGTAATCAAAAAGCTTTTCGATAGAGGCAATTTGTTTTTTAGCAGATTTCGAAACATAATTCGCCAGGTCTTTTCCTTCTTCATAAAAAAAAACGTCGTAACGATCATAGCTATAATAGGTCCAAAAGAAATCTTCATATTTTACTCTGTTTTTCCCGAAATCCATTTGGGAGCCAGTATAAAATTGAGCATTAATTATTGTACAATAATTAAAAACAAATAGAAGAATTAAAAAACGAATTATATACTTTTTATTTGAAAATAAGGATGCAGTAACCACAATTTTTTCTATTTAAAATGCTAAAGTACTAATTATTGATAATAATTACAAGCTATTTAATCACCTATTTTATTAAATTTGTATTCTGGAAACTGTAGAGACCAAAAATTACAGCGCTTTATTGTAAAAACCTATCTAAATGAAAAAATCTATTATTCATCTGTTCATCATATTAAGTTATTTATCTTTAACGGGAACTGTTCATGCACAAAGCAAAAATAATTCACAAGATTCCCATACCTTAAATACAGGGAAAAAGATGGAAGATGTGGTATATCTGAAAAATGGAGCCATAGTTAGAGGTATAATAATTGAGCAGGTTCCAAATAAAACACTGGAGATAAAATCCAACGATAACAATTATTTTATTTTTAATATGGACGAAGTAAGGAAAATTGCGAAAGAAAATATTATTACCGAACTTAGTGATTATAAAAAGAAAGGCTACGTTGTTATTACCGAATTAGGTTTTGGCTTTGGAATAAATACAATTGATACTTACAAAGGTTCATTTAAAATTGAAGGTCAAGATCCAATAATAGGATTGAGAGTAATAAATGGATATCAATTAAATGAATATTTTTCATTTGGGTTAGGGGTAGGTTTTGAGGCTTTCCTGGATGGAGATAATAAGGGTGCTCTCATTCCACTTTCGATCGACTCTCGAATAAATTTTATAAAAAATAAATTTACTCCTACATTTAATTTAAATGTAGGCTATGCCATAGGAGTTCAAAATTCGAGTGGATTGACTGCTAATCCTTCTGTAGGTATAAAGTTGTATCTAACAAAAAAGATAGGATTGTTATTTAATTTAGGTTATAAAGTGCAACAACAAAATATAAAACGCCTCGATCAATACGGTGTTGAAATACCTAGAATTGTAAATTATCAGTTTTTATCTATGAGCACAGGTCTCTTTTTTTAATTTGGTTAAGTTAAAATATTAGCATGGTTTAAAACATTGTTGTATCTCAATCGCACCAAGCCTTGTATTCTGTTTTATTTATTTTTTAATTTCTAAATAAAATAAACGTATCCTTATTTTATAATTTGCAGCATTAATTATGATAAATATAAAATCTTTTGTTTTTGGTCCATTTCAAGAAAACACCTATCTTCTTTTTGATGAGACAAATGAGTGCATTATTATTGATCCGGGATGTTATGATAGGCCCGAGCAATTGCTGCTGGAAAATTTTATTAAAGAAAAGCAATTAAAACCAGTGAAATTAATTAATACCCATTGTCATCTTGACCATGTATTTGGTAATGGTTTTGTGGCCGATACTTATAAGTTAAAGCTTGAAATAAACAAGTTAGACTTACCCGTGCTAGATGCCTATTTAACGAGCGCAAATTTATATGGTTTAAATGCAAGCCCTTCACCGCAGCCATCTGTTTATATTGACGAAGGCGACATTATTAAATTTGGTAATTCAATGCTGGAAATTCTCTTTACGCCAGGACATTCTCCTGGTAGCATAACTTTATATAACCGCGAACAAAAAATAATGATAGTTGGTGATGTTTTGTTTTATGGTAGTATTGGACGCAGTGATTTACCTGGCGGTAATTCGGAAATACTTATCCATAGTATTAAAAATAAATTATTACCCTTGGGAGACAATTATACTGTTTACAATGGGCATGGTCCATCTACAAATATTGGTTTCGAAAGAATAAACAATCCATTTCTGATTTAAAGGATTCAAGCTTAATATTGCTAGATTCAATAAATAGATAGCTTACAAGGAGAAGAAGTCTTTTTTAGTGTTAAGCTACCGCTAGATTTATTTTATTGAGACCAAGCACTAATGGTTTAAATACTTGTATTTTATTAGCTTAAATTTGATAGAAAACCCTACTCAAAATTTCAGATAATAATTCTATTTTTTTATTTTTTTAATTTTAAAAGTATAATCTAGAAAAAAAGCATCATTAGGGTCTTTCTATAATGTCTGATTTACTCATAAATATATTTTTTTAAAAGGTATTCCGGAGTTCGTTTCACTCGGTTCTTAGTCATTCTTGCTTTAAAAACCAGTCATTTATCAATGTAAACTCCTAATTTATAAAACTACGAAAGCCTCGAGCGCATAAATTATAGCTCATACTCTGGACTATATGGACAGGCTCTAATTGTTTTCTTATTATTCTTATTATTCTTATTATTATCAATACTTATTAGCTACTATTGTTTTATAATAATAAATAATATATCTTTGAAAAAGAGAAACTAGTAATAATCATTTTAAAAAGTAAGTATTTTAAAGATGGATTTATTGATTTGTGCTACATAGACCCTCCATTCAATTCTAAAAGGTAACAGATAATGGACAAGAAAAATTAGAACTATGGAAAACAGAACAGGAAGAATAGCATTAAGTACCATAGCAAGTTATGGATTTCTTAAATTACCAGAAGCAGAAATTGACCCTTATACAAGAGCCATAATAGGGTATACAGGAGGCTTGGCATTGCTTACCAATAAAGACCCAATGTCTAGAATATTAGGTGCTGGATTGTTAATTGGAGCTACTGCAATGGCTATAAAGGAGTTATTATATAAATCGGGTGCTAAAATAATCAATAATGACTATGCGAAATCAATTTATGTTATCAGAGAAAATTCAATTGTTGAAGAATTGCCCCCCAATGCAATTCCTGATTATGGAATAGAGGGTTTAACGATTAAAGGAATGAACGGGGTATTTAAGGCACATAATGGAGTTTACCTAAAGATACTTTCAGATGGTACTATTAAACCTAAATGGGGAATGGGTATTATTGTAAATAGTGTTTTGGCAGGGAGAATGTCGAAGGCGTGGACTGATGAACAAACAGACAAGGGCGACCAGCGATGGGCTAAATTGTATGAAAAAAGCGTATAAACCAATTAATTTATAATTCCATTTTTAAATAATTAATATATGAAAAAATACACTGTTTTATTATTTTTTATTTTTATTCTTTGTGTAGTTGAAAAAAATATAGCACAATGTCCCGGATGTTTAATTAATAACACCCTTTTAGGCTCAGGTGTTTATCCAAACAATTTACCCAATGGAACACAAGGGCAAGCTTATAACACGGATATAACCTTTGTTATGAATACAGATACTTCGGGCTATACCATAAATTACCATAAAATATTGTCCGTTTCGGGGATGCCATTTGGTTTATCTTGGGAATGTAATAATTCTTCGAGTAATTGCCAGTACGACCCTTCAGTTAATATGAGAGGTTGCGTTAAAATATGTGGCACGCCATTACAATCAGGAAGCTTTACTATAAATGTATATGTTTTGTCAAATCTTCAAACGGTTGGAAATTTTAATTCTATTCAGCAGTTGACAATAGTTATAGACGCTGCTGCAGGGGGTAATTCAGGCTATACTTTTACGCCATCTCAAGCTTGCGATTCAGCGGTAGTTTCATTTAACGCATTGATAGATGGTTCGCCAAGCCCTACTAGTTATAGTTGGGATTTTGGCAATGGTAATACTAGTGATTTAAAAGTACCGCCAACACAAAATTATACTATTCCGGGTGATTATGTTATTTCTTTAGAAACGAATATATTGGGTTATAAAATTACCAATGTAAAGGTAAATACCCTTCAACCGGGGTGGGAAGGGGATGTTGAAGAAATTAGTGCGTTTTTATATAATCCTGATCCCTTTTTTGAAATTTTCAATTCAGCATCACTTAATTTATTTACATCGCCTTTTGTGCAGGATTCGCTTTCAGGTACCTGGAATAATTTAGACATTAATTTAACTTCCCCTCCTTATAACATTACTATATGGGATATTGACGCTGTTTCTGTGAATGATAACTTAGGTAATTTTTCTTTTAATGTTTTTGGGGCAGGAACAATACCATTTTCTGGCACAGCTGGCACCTCTGGGACAATAACTGTTTCAACATTTGTAATACAATCATTCACACATTACGATACTTTGCATATTTATCCTAGTCCTTTATCTTCAAGTATTTCAACCCTTGGTCAAGATAGTGTTTGTTTGGGTGATACGGTGCAGCTTTATGCAAATAATACAGGTTCTAATACTATTCAATGGTATAATGATACTTCAACAATTGTAGGTGCAAATAATCCTTATTATACAACCAATCAATCGGGCAGTTATTATGTAAAATTAACTAATGCATATGGATGTACCTATCAAAGTGCAGCTCAAAATGTAACAATTATTCAGCCGCCTCCTTTCCCTTCTTTTTTACCTAATTTAAATATGTTAACTTGCCTTTTAACAGGTTATCAATTGCAATGGTATATGAATGGTATCGCAATACCAGGTGCTAATCTGCAAACATATGAAATAACACAAGATGGCGTTTATTCTGTAGTAGCAAAAAACACTTTTGGATGCAAGAGGTCGAGTAGTCCAAATTACATAGCATATACAAGTCCCGCAGGGCTTGAAGAGATAGGCCTACTTAATAATGTTATTGTTTATCCTAATCCAGCAGAAGAAGATCTTAATTTGATTGTTAATGAAAAAATTATTGGATATAATTATATACTATCCGATTTTATTGGGAGGATTCTGCAAAAAGGAATTATCAATGAAGCAGAGCTGAAATTATCACTAAATGGCTATAATAAAGGATTGTATTTTCTTTCTATAGAGGGGGTGATGAAAAAAACATTTAAGGTGGTTAAAAATTAGGAGCTAATATGAATTTTAGGCTCGAAAAAACTTAGTAAATAAAATTAATAATGGCTATTACTTTTTAGTAATGGCCATTTTTTTTCAAATTATCATACATTTTACGATAAATTTAATTGCTTCTTATAGAAAATATATGAAATTTGCTTTATGTTTATTAATAAATTTTCAACAATTAATGAATAATTTCAAATAAATTACGCTAAAAAAATTAATCTTATTTATGGAACAGAAAAAAAATTATTCCTTGCCTTTTGCATTTTTAACCATGTTGTTTTTTATGTGGGGATTCATCACCTGCTTGAATGACATACTAATACCGCATTTTAAATCAATATTTGTTTTGAGTTATTTTCAGTCGATGTTAATTCAGTTTGCCTTTTTTGGTGCCTATTTTATAGGGTCATTAATTTATTTTATTATTTCCTCCATTTCTGGAGATCCAATAAATAAGATAGGTTATAAGAATGGTATTTTATTAGGTCTTCTAATCTCAGCGTGTGGAACATTTTTGTTTTATCCCGCAGCGCAGATGGAGTCTTTTTTATTTTTTTTAGCAGCCTTGTTTATTTTAGCATTGGGTTTTACTTTACTTCAGATTACCGCCAATCCATATATTATATTATTAGGAAATCCCGAAACAGGTTCGCACCGCCTAAATTTGGCAGGAGCTATAAATTCCTTTGGGACAACAATAGCACCAATTATTGGGGGAGTATTTATTTTAAGTAACTCGGCAAGTGGTGGTGATATTAATTCAGTTAAAATTCCGTATTTGGTTTTGACGGGTATATTTTTAATATTAATTGTGGTTTTTAAATTAATAACACTTCCAAAATTTACTAATAATGAAAATATTGAAAAAGGGGTAGGGGCATTAAAATATCCCCAATTAACATTAGGGATATTGGCCATCTTTTTTTATGTAGGAGCAGAAGTAACGGTAGGAAGCTTTATGACCAGCTTTGTTGGGCTAAAAGAAATAAAAGGAATTCCGCCCGAAGCAGCAACTATTTATATAGCATTATATTGGGGTAGTTTAATGATTGGCAGATTTACGGGTTCTGTATCCTTATTCAATTTGAACAATACTGTAAAAAAAATAGTTACGGCAATTGTTCCTGTCGCTACATTCTTTTTTATCTTACTAATATTTAGAATTAAAGCAGCAGAAAATGATCTTTTAGATATCAAATCAATGCTCATTTATTTGCCATTTATTGCAGTTTCTGTTATCGCATTTTTTATTGGTCAGGAAAAACCTGCACGTACCCTATTCTTGTTTTCCTTGATATGCATTTTACTTTTAATTTTATCCTTATTTACAACAGGTGAAATATCTTTGTGGTCGTTAATTAGTTTGGGGCTTTATAATTCAATAATGTGGCCATCCATTTTCGCATTGGCCATTGCGGGCTTAGGAAAACATACAAGTCAAGGTTCGTCCTTATTGGTGATGGCCATTTTGGGCGGTGCTTTAATTCCCCCCATTCAAGGTATAGTTGCAGATAGTTTGGGTGTTCACCTATCTTTTATTGTGCCAATATTCTGTTATTTTTATTTAGCATTTTATGCTTGGAAAGTAAAACACATTTTAAGTCATTGATAAAAAATAACCAATACATTTTGGCTTGTTCTTTTGCCGCTAACACACAGCCTCGCTCACCCAGCCAAATGCTGTTTGACGTTTGCGCTGTAAAGTTGTTAAATAGCTAAGGCTAATCGCGTGCTTTGCGATTTGAAAAAGAACAAAATTACTTCGCCAATGCTGTACCATTTATTTCTTAACAATGCCTAAGTGCAAATGGTGTTTATTAATTTTTTTTGGAGGGAATATAAATTGGTAATGAAAAAATTAGTTGCAGGAATTGATATAGGAGGAACAAACACTGTTTTCGGACTAGTGGATTCATCAGGTAATATTCTTTATAAAGACGCTATCCCTACCACAAATTTTCTTCTTCCTGAAGACTTAGTTAAGGCGGTTGCTTCTCATATACAAAAAGATTCTTTATTATTTATTGACAAATTTGAATTATTAGGTGTTGGGATAGGAGCTCCTAATGGTAATTTTTTTAATGGTACGGTTGAATTTGCTCCCAATTTAAAATGGAAAGGCATTGTACCTCTCGCCAAACTATTTTCCGACCAATTAAATTGTAAAGCTGTATTAACCAATGATGCTAAGGCCGCTGCAATGGGTGAAATGATATTTGGTGGAGCACAAGGGATGAAAGATTTTATTTTTATAACGTTGGGAACAGGCTTAGGCAGTGGCATTGTGGTAAATGGGCAATTGGTTTACGGGCATGATAGTTTTGCCGGAGAAATTGGTCATGTAATAATGTTTTCTGATGGAAGAGCTTGTGGTTGTGGCAGAAACGGATGCCTTGAAACATATTGTTCGGCAACAGGTTTAATAAAAACATACCAGCAGCTAATAAAAAATGATGCGCAAACAATTGATTCCAAATATATTTATGATCAAGCCCAAATAGGCGATAAATATGCACTAGAAGCATTTAATTTTTCAGGGGATATTCTAGGATTAGCATTGGCTAATAGCGTTGCATATACGAGTCCGGAAGCCATTTTTTTATTTGGTGGCCTTGCGCTTGCAGGAGATTATATTTTCAAACCTACTATTGAAAGTTTTGAAAAGAATCTTTTGAGGATTTATATTAATAAAATAAAAATTCTCCCCTCTCAATTACCTTCCAATAATGCAGGTATACTTGGAGCAGCATCCTTAGTATTTTTTTGATATTTGTAATTGAGTGAAATTAAATTGATAAAATAAATATTAAATTATTAACTTATACTGTTTTAATTAAAAATTAGTTTTTTGCGTCGAATTGTTTTTTTGAAATAAAATGAACAATTCGGCTGAATTATCAAAAATAATAGTGTAATTCGCATTAATATTTTACGTGTTACACCAAATGAAATAATTGCTATTGATTATATTTTATATGGCTATCAGAAAAAATCAATATTTTAAAAATTAATTATATAAAGCATGTTTAAATTTATTTTCCACAAAAAAATTAAATCCCTATTAATTGTTTTTTGTTTTATAAATGCAGGGATAGTGTTTGCTCAAAATACAGGTCTTGTCCGTGGTTTTGTTTATTTAAAAGAATCTGGCGAACCTGTGTTATTTACAAATGTGGTACTTAAGGGCACCGTTTTGGGGATTGCCACAGATGTAAATGGTTTTTTTTCTATCAATAAAGTCCCTGCGGGTACTTATACTCTTTTTGTTTCATCAACATTAGGTTATGATACAATAACGCAAGATTTCACAATTAAAGCGGGAGAAATATTTAATACAAAACTGTTTTTAACAAAATCAGCAATTCAATTAAAGGGCGTTGAAGTTTCGGCAGAGCAGGATTCAAAAGAAACTGAAACCCGCATTTCGGTAAATAAAATAGATCCCATCCTCATAAAGAAATTACCTACTGTTGGTGGGGAACCTGATTTAGCGCAATACCTACAAGTATTACCTGGAGTTATTTTCACAGGTGACCAAGGAGGGCAGTTATACATAAGGGGAGGTTCGCCGGTTCAAAATAAAGTTTTATTAGATGGTATGATTATTTACAACCCTTTTCATTCTATAGGTTTATTTTCGGTATTTGATGCCGATATTATTCGTAATGCAGATGTTTATAGCGGTGGCTTTGGCGCCGAATATGGTGGGCGGATTTCTTCAATCATGGATATAACAACGCGTGACGGTAATAAAAAAAGGGTAGCTGGAAAATTTGCTGTAAGTCCTTTTGGCGCTAAAGCTTTGGTGGAGGGGCCACTCAAAAAATATAAGGAAGGCGATAATACAAGCATTACTTTTATTTTGTCGGCCAAAAATTCATATTTACCTACCACATCAAAGTTGCTTTATTCTTATGTAGATCCCAATGGATTGCCCTTTAGCTATAGTGATTATTATGGAAAAGTGTCATTGAATTCAAATAATGGAAGCAAATTAAATTTATTTGGATTTAATTTTAATGATAAGGTTAGTTATCAAGCAATACAAGATATGAATTGGGTATCCTACGGTGGGGGAGGGAATTTTTTGGTAGTGCCACAAAATTCCCCTATTCTGGTAAATGGTAGTTTTGCATATTCTCAATACAGTATTAAACTTAAGCCTGAAGGCGAAAGTGAAAAAAGCAGTAAAATAAAAGGCTTTAATATGGCAATAGGTTTTACCTATTTTATGGGTAAAAACGAATTGAATTATGGTATTGAGGTACTTGGTTTTCGCACCGATTTCGATTTGTACAATGCCGTTAATCGTCATGTGACACAGCAAGAAAGCACTACAGAAATGGATGGATATGTTAAATATAAATGGATATCAAAACACAGAAAATTATTGTTAGAACCAAGTTTTCGTTTACAATATTATGCTTCACTCAGCAATATTTCGCCCGAGCCGCGCCTCAGCTTAAAATGGAACATTTTAAAAACAATGCGATTTAAATTTTCTACTGGTATTTATTCCCAAAATCTTATTGCCTCTAATTCAGATAGAGATGTTGTTAATTTATTTTATGGTTTTCTCTCAGGGCCTAATAACATACAAAATTCTTTTATTGATGAAAATGGTAATGTAACAGAAGTAAAAAATAAATTGCAAAAAGCCGTTCATTATATTGCAGGTTTTGAATTTGATTTAGGCCGGCATTTTGATTTGAATGTAGAAGCGTATTTTAAAGATTTTAATCAGTTAACTAATTTAAATAGAAATAAAATATTCGAGGACAACTCTGATAATGCTGCTAAACCAGATTATTTGAAAAAAGATTTTATAATAGAAACAGGCAAAGCAAAAGGGCTTGACATAGTTTTAAAATACGATTATAAACGAGTTTACCTTTGGTTTGTATATTCCTTAGCATCGGTAACACGATTTGATGGTAATTTTAAAAATGAGAATGGCGAATTAAGTAGTTACCGCCCTAATTTTGATCGCAGGCACAATGCCAATATTGTAGCGTCGTATATTTTTGGTGAAAACCGAAACTGGGAATTTGATGCTCGCTGGAACATTGGTTCTGGATTCCCTTTTAGGCCTACTGGAGGTTTTTATGAAGATTTAAATTTCAGCAATGGCATAAGCACAGATTATACCAGTACCAATGGCGATCTAAATTATTTTTTTGATCAAGGTGCAACCAAAGAATTACCATGGTATCACAGAATGGACGTAACCATAAAACGCAAGTTTCAGTTTTTTGAAAATACCAAGTTGGAAGTAGCCGCTGGGGCAACTAATATATACAGTCGTAAAAATATATTTTATTTTGATCGGGTAAAATATTTACGTGTAGACCAATTACCAATATTGCCTACGCTGAGTGTAGTGATGACTTTTTAATTTTTTTTAATGATTAAATTAATGAGATTAATATTTTTTAAAGACACAGTAATCAATCTTTATAGATACCAAAAAAATATTCACCATCAGATTTTTTCATTGCCCGATACATGCCTTCCGAGTTAAATGGCATTTCTATGTTTCCATTAGCATCCAATGCAATTAGGCCTCCCTCTCCGCCAATTTCAACAAGTTTTTTATAAACTACAATATCACAGGCTTCTTTTAATGTTAATCCTTTGTATTCAATAAGACATGAAATGTCATAAGCCACTACAGAGCGAATAAAAAATTCGCCATGCCCAGTGCATGAAATGGCACAAGTATTATTATTTGCATAAGTCCCTGCTCCTATGATAGGGCTGTCGCCAATCCTACCAAATTTTTTATTAGTCATGCCCCCAGTTGAAGTAGCGGCTGCAATATTTCCAAAAATATCCAATGCTACTGCCCCTACAGTTCCCTTTTTGGAAGGTCCTTCTAATTTCTCAGAATTGGGCTTATTGTTTTCTTTTTTATGGGAATGGTCTAATAATACATGGTCATACTCTTTTGCCTGTATCAGTTGGTCATAACGCTCTTGAACAAAAAAGTATTCATCAGGAGCAAATTCTAAGTTCATTTTTTTTGCAAATTCTATTGCGCCAGCACCTGATAGAAATACATGTTCGGACTTTTCCATGATTGTTTTTGCCAATGAAACTGGATTTTTAATGTTATTAATTCCAGTTACAGCACCAGCCATTCTGTTTTTTCCATCCATGATGGAGGCATCTAATTCGTTGGTTCCATTAGTAGTAAATACAGCGCCCTTTCCTGCGTTGAAAATTGGATTGTCTTCTAGTTTTTTTACCGCAACTTCCACGGCATCCAATGCTGTTCCACCTGCCGATAATATAAATTCACCAGCAAGGATAGATTCTTTAAGTCCATCTTTATAATTTTTTTCAATTTCAGGACTCATCCTTGACTTTTCAATGGCTCCCGCTCCACCATGAATTGCTATTGCAAATTTCTTCATAATTTTTTATTTTATTTTTTTATTTTTTTATTATCACTTTTAGTTTAGTAAATTCGATAGATCAGTAATTTCTTATGAAATTAATAAGCAATTATGAGAAAAACAATTTAAATTATTTTTCTAAGTAATTTCAAAACCATTTGTTTACCATTATAAGGAGGATAAATAATTTTGCTTATATCAAATAATTTTGATTGATACATAACGGAACGTTCGTGGGAGAAGGATTTAAACCCGTGAAACCCATGCGATCCTCCCATACCGCTTGTATTTACTCCCCCAAATGATAAATTTGGATTTGAAATATGTATCAAAACATCATTAACACAAACGCCTCCAGAAGTAGTTGTTTTTAGTATGTGTTCAATTGAACTATTGTTATCGCTGAAAATATATAATGCTAGCGGTTTGTTATTCGCATTTATATAATCAATGGCTTCACTAATATTTTTATAGCTTAATACTGGTAATATTGGTCCAAAAATTTCTTCCTGCAGGAGGAGTGAATCAGGACTTATATTTGTTAAAACTGTTGGGTATATTGTTTGGCTGAACTCTTCGAATGTACCCCCAATTTTAATTTCTGCACCCTTTTGAATTGCATCCTCCACTAATTTTTTTAATCTGTTAAAGTGACTAGGGGATATTATTTTACCGTAATCTTCCGTGTTAATTTGTCCATTAATAAAATATGTATGTTCAATGGTAGATTTTAACAATTTAATAAATTGTTCTTGCTGATTTTCATGCACAAATACATAATCAGGAGCAATACAGGTTTGTCCTGTATTTGCAAGTTTCCCCCATATTATTTTAGAAGCAGCTTTTTTTAAATCCGTATTTTCATCAATAATTACAGGAGATTTACCGCCTAATTCTAAAGTTACAGAACTTAAATTTTTTGCTGCCGCAGCCATTACTACTTTCCCAACTAGCGTGCTGCCTGTAAAAAAGATATGGTTAAAAGGTAAAGCTAATAATTCGGTTGAAATGGTAACATCTCCTTCTATTAAAGCAATTTCATCTTCTTGAAATGTTTCTTTTATCAAATTGGCTAAAACCTTACTTGTTGCAGGAGCTAATTCAGATGGTTTAAGAATACAGCAATTGCCAGCAGCGATGGCAGAAATTAATGGCGACATTAATAATTGAAATGGATAATTCCACGGAGAGATAATTAAGCAAACACCTTTAGGTTCATAGGTTATTTTACTTTTTGTCATCAAGTTTAATAAATTTGATGGCACTGTTTGTGCGCTTGTCCATAAGGATAAATTTTTAATCGCAAAATCAATTTCAGCATAGATGAAAAAGACCTCAAAAACAGCAGATTCAAAAGGGTTTTTTCGTAAATCTTTTTTCAATGCAACGGAAATATCATTTTCTCTTGCTTTAATAGCATTTTTAAGTTTCTTTAATTTTTCTTTACGTTCATCTATAGATAAAAGCTTTATGGATAGTTGATTTTTTTTTTGTGTAGCAAAAATGCTTCTGATAGCAATTTTTAGTTCTTCAGTTAATGTATTTTCCAATTTTTTTAATTTATAATTATAGTTAATACCTTTTGTTATTTAAAATAAGATATTTTTAATTTTTTATTATATGCAAATATAGTAAGGTTTTTAGTATTTATTATCTTGTATAAAACGCGCTTATATTTGACGGTATATTAATAATAGGAAGGCTTTTAATTAATTTGCATGGTAGTTTTTATTTTAATCTTATATTTAATAGGATTTTGAGCAATAAAATTATAAAACAGACTTTAATTTATAATACCTAATTTCGTTTTATGCAAGCTTTTTTAGAAAAATTAGTTACCCATCTGTGTTCAAAATACGGAGACAATTTAGACGAATTATGTATTGTGCTTCCCAATAGGAGAGCTGGATTGTTTTTAAAAACGCATTTTGCTAATAATTTAAAAAAAACATTTTGGAGCCCAGAGGTCTTTGCTACCGAAGATTTCGTTTCATTACTTGCCGAATTAGAAATTGTGGATACTACCACTTTATTGTTCGAATTATATGAAACAGTAAAAGATATAAATAATAATGAAATAAAGAGTTTCGATGAATTTGGAAAATGGGGGCAAATATTACTGAGTGATATTAACGAGATAGATCTTTATTTGGTAGATGGCGAAAAATTGTTCGGAAATTTAAAAGATATTAAGGAACTAGAAACATGGAGTTTAAATACTGACGAAAGCCTTACGGATTTCCAAAAGCAATACCTTTCCTTTTGGCAATTATTGGGGTCTTTTTATTTTGATTTTAAAAATCGGTTACTTAAAAAACGCTTTGCTTATCAAGGCTTAGCATATAAAATTGTTGCATCTGCAATAGAAGAAAAGGTAAATAAACACCCCTGGAAAAAAATTATTTTTGCTGGTTTTAATGCACTTAATAATGCGGAGGTTCAAATTATAGAAAAGCTTTTAATAGCTGGTAGGGCAGAGATAATATGGGATGTAGATAGTTATTATGCAAAAGACATTAAGCAGGAAGCCGGTAAGTTCTTTCGGAAATATAATTTATATGAGAGTTTTAAAAACAATTCTGATAAAAGTATTGTTATTGATGAAAATCTTTTAGCTACCGAAAAAAAAAATATTACGATTATTGGTGTCGCAAAAAATGTAGCGCAGGCAAAGGTTGCAGGTAATTTAATCTCGGATATTCAAATAAATGATCCCAGCCTTCAAAATACAGCATTGGTGCTAGCCGATGAAAACTTGTTGTTTCCTGTATTACATTCTCTTCCTGAAAATGTAAAGAATATTAATTTAACGATGGGCTACCCGCTTAATAACACACCACTTGCTGGTTATATAGAGCTTGTGTTTTCCTTGCATGTAAATGCAATGAAATTTAGTAAGGGTAAATACAGTTTTTACTATAAAGATTTGTTGAAACTTGTAAGCCATCCTTATAGTAATTTATTGATTTTTAAAAAAGGGAAATTTAATTCCCTTAAAAGTTTTATTAGTGATGTTCAGAAAAAAAACATTGTTTTTGCATCCTATTCTACTATTGAAAAGATAATTATTGAGAAACAAGCAAGCGTAGCTGAAGTTTTAATGCCAATATTTAGCCATTGGAAGAGTCCAAATGATTCAATTTCTTGTATTCTTTATTTGATAGAAGAGTTGAAAAATGGCATCATAGAGCAAGGGGGAGAGACAGAAAAAAACAAAACAAATTTAGAATTGGAATATTTGTTTTCATTTTCCAAAATTATCAAACGCATACAGTCCTTAATGATTGATTATCCCCAAAGTATTGTTGATATTATTACATTGCAAAATACCCTCAAACAAATTGTAAGGGGAACTTCCTTGCCTTTTTATGGCGAACCATTAAAGGGGTTACAAGTTATGGGAATGCTTGAAACACGCACACTAGATTTTGAAAACATTATACTTTTGTCCTGTAACGAAGATATTTTACCTTCTGGTAAAACAATGAATTCGTTTATTCCTATGGAGTTAAAGCGATATTTTGGATTACCTACTTATAATGATAAAGATGCAATTTTTTCGTATCATTTTTATCGCTTGTTGCAGCGTGCGAAAAACATTTATTTGGTTTATAATACAGAAAGTGATGCTTTAGGCAGTGGTGAAAAGAGTCGTTTTCTTACCCAGCTATTGCATGAGCTCCCTAAAGTAAATGCTAATGTACTTATTGAAGAAAAGTTAGTGAACATACCTGTTAATGTTAATAATTCCACTAATCTTATTAGTATTTATAAAACAGATTATATTATTGAAAAGTTAAATGCAAAAGCACTTACTGGTTTTTCCCCAACACTTTTGAATACTTACCGTAATTGTTCGCTTCAATTTTATTTTAAAGCAGTAGCCGAGTTAAAAGAAGCAAGGGAGGTGGAAGAAACTATAGGCGCAGATAAATTGGGCGACGCGATACATGAAGTGTTGGAAAAACTTTACATGCCGTTTTTGGGAAAAAATATTTCCTCTGCTGATATAAAGGAATTTAAAAAAAATGTGGAAGCATATACTATTAGTTTTTTTGAAACATTGTATAGCAAATCAGAAATAAGTTACGGAAAAAATTTACTTACAATTAAAGTTGCATTGAAGTTTCTCAATAATTTTTTAAATTCTGAAATCAATTTCATTAACAAATCTATGGAGGAGGGGAGGCCTCTTATGATTAAAAAGGTAGAAGAGCAACTCGCATCAAATTTGATTGTGGGGGAGCGTACTATTAAAATTTATGGAAAGGCCGATCGCATAGATGCTGTTGGTAGTGTTTTGCGAATTATTGATTATAAAACAGGTGTTGTAGATAATAAAGAACTTAAGGTAGAAGAGTGGGGTGATTTACAGTCAAAAGATTCGCTTGCTAAATGTTTTCAGCTATTAACTTATGCTTGGCTGTATCAAAAAATGAACCCTGAAATATCGGATAATATGGTTTCGGGCATTATTACTTTTAGGGAGTTGAGTGCCGGATTAAAAACAGTAAAAATAGAAGGAAATGAATTTTTAACCATGCCTGTATTGGCTATATTTGAAGAACAGTTAAAGATTATTTTATCGGATATATTTAATCCGGAAAAAGAATTTAAACAAACTGACGAAATTGAAAATTGTAAATATTGCGCTTTTAAGGGGATTTGTAATCGCTAAGGAAATATTTAATTAAGCAAAACAAGGAGGATTTTTTTTAGCAATTTTCTAAAAATTTCTGAACCTGCCAAAAACCCCCAGAGGTAATTTATTACCTTCCGTTGCTTGTAAGAATAATTCACCAATATTTAAATTTAACCCAGCTTTTTTCTTCAATAAATTTTCAATAATTAATGGTGACAGCCCTAATGAGTATGCATTAAGGATTAAAAAATGTTGGTCATCACTTAGTAAATTTAAAACAGCTTTAATCATTTCATTAATGTTATCTTCTAATTTCCACTTTTCACCATTTGGCCCGTGACCAAAAGCGGGAGGGTCAAGAATAATTCCATTGTATTTGTTTCCTCTTTTCTCTTCTCGCTTTACAAACTTTAATGCATCTTCCACTACCCAGCGAATATTATTTAATGCCGACAATTCCATGTTTGTTTTTGACCAGGTAACTACTTGTTTAATTGAATCTACATGAGTAACATCAGCACCAGCAGCCTTTGCCGCCAATGAAGCACCACCAGTATAGGCAAATAAATTCAAAACTTTTGGAACAGCGGTTTCTCCTTTTGCTGTATTATTTGAAGCGATCAGATGTACCGATTCAAAAATATATTCCCAATTGGGAGCCTGTTCTGGAAATATACCAACATGTTTGAAAGAAGTTAAACCCAAACGGAATTCAATTTCGGGTTGTTTATCAATGGCCGTATTTAATATTTGTTTATTTAACTGGTTTTTCGATAAAAAAACTTCTTCTAATATTTCTTTTTGCTTTAATGCATTAATGCCTAATTTATAGGATACTCTCCATTGGTCAGGCATCTGTTTTAATTTTTTCCACTCTCCTGATGAACTGGAACGAGATATAAATTTGATGTGTGCGCGTTTTTCCCATTCGGTATTACTCAAAGTTTTATCCCATACAGCCTGTGGTTCGGGCCTAATTGTAATGTATTCACCAAACCGTTCTAGCTTTTCAAAACCGCCAACATCAATAAGCTCGTAATCTGTAAAATTTTGTGGGCTAAGTATTTGCATTTGCGTGTAATTTATTTTTTAAACTAAAGATTTTTTTATTTGCTTCTTAATAGATCTATTGTACCTTTTAAAATTTTAGATTTATTCTCGAATTTTATTAAATAATAATAAGTTCCATCAGTTAGTTCTTTCCCATTGTAAAGTCCTTGCCAGTCGTTAGAATAGGGCTTTGCTTTAAAAACCTCATTGCCATAAATATTATAAATAAAAACTTCATTATCCGGAAAGTTTTGAATTCCCTCTACATACCAATTGTCATTTATCCCATCTCCATTTGGTGAGAAATAGTTTGAAACCAAGCCATTAAATTCACTAAAAACTACAGTAATAATTACAGTATCACTATTAACACAGCCATTAATATCGGTAACTGTTAATACATATGCAATGGTTGAGTCGGGGTTTGCTGTTGGTGAAAAAATAGCAGGGTTATCTAAATTTACTGTTGGATACCAGGCAGGCGTACCAGAGCCGGATCCATTTAAAATTAATGGATTTCCTTGAGGGATGCTTAAATCATTTCCAGCAATTGCAATAGGCATTGGAACTACGGTTATTAATACCGAAGCACTTGTATCTATATTACATAAGCCACTTTGTATAATTACCGAATAGCTTGTACTTTGTATTAAGTTGTTATAAATTAAGGAAGTTGTTGTATTCGCTATAGGGCTCCAGTTTATTCCATTATTTGTGGAAGATATCCATCCTAAAATATTACCAATGTTTCCCGTCAATAATAAGGTATCTGAATTCAAACCTATACACGCTGTGGCGCTACTTGAAATATTTCCTGCAACAGTTTGAGGTGCCACATTTATTATTACAATGTTTGAAGTATCTGCAGGGCAAGATCCATTTTTAACCAGAGCCATGTACCAAGTAGTGTTTTGTAAATTAATATAATTTTCGGTAGTATCTGTGTTCGAAATAGGAAGCCATGTTACCCCGTTATTTATGGATGATGCCCAATTAAGTATCGTGCCTGTATACCCATTTAGTTCGAGTGTATCGCTTGCCGGCGTCCCACAAAAATTCCCCTCACCACTAATTATACCTCCTACAGAAGCTGTGCTTATATTAATAATAAAATTTAGAGTAGTGTCCGTCCAGCAGCTACCACTTTTTACAATTGCATGATACCATGTCGCTTGAACTAAATTAAGGTAGCTTTGTGTGGCTGTAATATTAGAAATTGGTACCCAGCTTGCGCTACTATCTATGGATGATTCCCAAGATAAAATAGTGCCTGTATGCCCTGATAAATTTAGAACTCCACTGTTATTGCCAGAGCAAACATTTGAATCACCCATTATTGTACCAACTAAAGTTATGGCATCAATAGTAACATTTGCTTGATTTGATGTGTCTTTGGGGCATGCTATATTACTTTGAACAATCGCCCAAAAGAGCATATTTTGATTGGTGTTTGTATAGTTTTGTGTATCAGTTGTGTTTGAAATTGTTGTCCATGATGTTCCACCGTTAGTAGAAGATTGCCAATACAATATATTTCCTGAATACCCCGATAATGTGAACGTTCCTGAACCAGAGGTATCACAAAAAGCTCCTCCTCCTAAAATTGTTCCTCCAATACTTTCTGGATAAACAGTGATGCAAACAACAGAAGAAATGTCAGATGGATTAATTCCATCTTGCACAACGGCTCTATAACAAGTAGTTTGGTTTAAATTAAAATAGGTTTGATTGCTGGTGGTATTAGTTATATTATTCCAAATAAAGCCCCCATCAGTAGAAGATTGCCAATTTAATATAGTACCCACATTTCCTGATAAAGTAACTACCCCTGAATTTGAAGTTGAACAAAAGGTGGTGGCTCCCGCTGTGTTTCCTCCAACGGATTGGCTGAATACCTTCTGCAGCTTTCCAAAAGGTAAAATAAAAATTACACCCAACAAGAAGTATCGTATAAAAATATCTTTTTTTATAAATTTAAAATTAAAGCAGTTTTGCAAATGTATCCGCCACTGACGTGAAACAAGAGAGGTGGGGGTTCTCAAAAGCAACTGATAAATACTAAGTAATTGTTTGATTTTTTTGCTTGCCATTTTTTAACAAAGCTCAGTTTGTAATACAAAAATAATTTTTTTTATTATGAAAACAGGATAAACTTCTGCATTTCTACCCCTAAATTAACCATTATTTATCAATTCAAACAAATTGATTGTTTGTAGTACAATTAAAACAGCTAATTTTGTGTTAAATTAAAAACTGATAAAACGTGTCCGAAAAATATTCAAAAAGAAAATTATTAGGTTCTTCAATTACAACTGTTGTAAGTCTTTCTTTAGTATTGTTTATGCTTGGATTGTTAGGTGTTATCATACTCAACACGCGTAAATTATCTGAAAATCTAAAAGAAAATATCGGAATTCAAATAATAATGAATGAGAACGCTAAAGAGATAGATTTACAACAATTTACAAAACTCTTAGACGCCTCTGATTATGTTAAGTCAACCGAATATATTACTAAAGAAGTAGCAGCCATTCATTTGCAAAAAGACTTGGGTGAGGATTTTATTGATTTTTTAGGTTATAACCCTTTACTTTCATCTATTAAAGTTCATGTAAAAGCTGCATTTGCAAATACTGACAGCCTTTTATGGATTGAAAAAAAATTGCTCGGCAGCAAATTGGTGAAAGAAGTTGTTTACCAAAAATCTTTGGTTAGTATGATTAATGAGAATGTAAAAAAAATAAGTCTGCTGATTTTAATTTTCAGTGGATTGCTTATGACAGTTGCTCTAGCATTAATAAATAATACCATACGGCTTTCCATTTATGGCAAACGCTTTTTAATTAAAACGATGCAGCTTGTTGGCGCTACCCAAAGTTTTGTTAGGCGCCCTTTTGTATTAATAGGTATTAAACATGGTATTTATGCTGCCTTCATTGCAATTTTGATGTTAATGGGTGTACTTTATTTTGTTCAAAAGCAATTACCTGAATTAGTAGAGCTTCAGGATGAAAAAATGCTTGCTACGTTATATGGATTGGTAATAATTACAGGAGTTATTATTTCTTGGCTAAGCACTTCTCTGGCTGTGCGTAAATATCTTCGATTAAAATCTGATGAACTTTATTTTTAACATGCCCCACATTATAAATATTTAGACATTGTTTAGTTCAATTAATTTCTTGTATTCGAATAATAAGAATGATTAAAGGACTTGAGCCCTCAATATTATTTTACCCATCGACAGTTTTTTTTTTTAATATAGCATTGTTTGAGAATATTTTAGATTCAAGCAATGCAAATTAATGTGTATTGCATTTATTATTATGTATTAACTATGGTTAGGTGTTTTTTTAGTAGTCAAGGCTGAAGCCCTCTAATATAATGCGTTTTATTAACCCCAGCTTAAAGGCTGGCTTGCAATTAGACCCAATGAATTCAGGGACTATAGTCCCTACTTGAATAAACTACCGAACCATTGATTAATACTGCTCAATTTTTCTTCTGCTATTATTGAATAAAATATTTTTAATATATTTTATTTGTTTATTGTTGGGTGTTGAAAACACCTCCTTTATTAATTTTTATTTTTATGCAAATGCAATGTTAAAATATTTTTAAATGAATTGTAAATTTTATAATTTAAAAACTAACTTGCATCACATATAATATATAGTATTACTATTGATAAAAAACTATTGATGAAACTTACATTTAAATCAGAGCTCTTATATTTCAATAGGCCCTTTAAGATTTCCCATGGAATAAGGTCTTTCACTCCAATAGTTTTAACACAAATTGAACATGAAGGTTTAATTGGTTTTGGTGAAGCTAGTTTGCCGCCATATCTTAATGAAACCCAAGAGTCAGTTTTTTTATTTTTAAATAAAGCGGCTAAATTATTAGCCAGCTATTCATCCTCACTTAATTTAGAAAATATAATCACAGATATTGATAATATTGCCCCATTCAATACTGCTGCAAAAGCCTCTTTAGATATTGCTTTGCATGATTTAATAGGGAAGATAAATAATAAACCCTGCTGGCAATTTTTTAATTGCAATAAAGAAAATACGCCCTATACTTCTTATACATTAGGTATTGATAAAATAGAAGTGATGATAGAAAAAGTTGCTGAAGCAGAAAGTTTTAAAATTTTAAAAGTAAAGTTGAATGGGGAAAATGACAAAAAAATTATTTCAGAAATACGGAACATTACAAATAAGCCAATAGTTGTTGATGTAAATCAAGGGTGGGAAAATAAATACCTCGCGCTAGAAATGATTTTTTGGCTAAAGGATAATAATGTTTTATTTGTTGAGCAACCTATGCCTAAAAATAATTTAGATGCTGCTGCATGGCTTTTTGAAAGAAGCCCATTGCCTATTTTTGCTGATGAAAGTATGCAACGTTATGAAGATATGGATGCTGTGAAAGATTGCTTCCATGGTATTAATATCAAACTAATGAAATGCACCGGCATGCAGGAAGCATATAAAATGATTAAGAAAGCTCGTGAATTAAAGTTACAATTATTAATTGGTTGTATGAGCGAAACATCTTGCGCTGTATCAGCAGCAGCTCAGCTTTCACCATTAGTTGATTTTGCCGATTTAGATGGTCCGTTATTAATAGCAAATGATTTATTTGAGGGAATTAAATTTTTGGATGGCAAAATAACATTAAATGAATTGCCTGGTATCGGTCTTTTTTAAAAGCTTGAGAGTGTTTTTTTAAAAATTGACGAGGGAAAGTGTTTAAATAAAAAAAGGCTCTTGCGAGCCCTTTTTTTACTTTTTTGTTGCAGCTTTTTTTGCTACTTTTTTAGCTGCTTTTTTTGGAGCTGCTTTTTTAGCCGCTTTTTTCGGAGCTGCTTTTTTAGCCGCTTTTTTTGGAGCTGCTTTTTTTGCTACTTTTTTTGCCATGGCTTTTTTTATTTTGGTTATTAATTTATTATGACACGAAGTAAGAAAAAATATTAATACAAAATTAAAAATTCTACTTTTTTTTATTAACAAAGATTTGTTGATAAAGCTCTCTTTGCTAACTTTTAAAATATATTTTTTTTAAAAAAATAATTTTATAATTCTGAAAATGTTATTTATTTTTTTTTATGAAAAATATTTTTGTTGTTAACCCTTCTGAAATAAGGTGTTTGCTGTGGTGTTGGTTTTTTTTTTATTTTCATTGCTATGAAATTATATTTCACATTTATTTATTTAGCGCTTTTTTTTTTTATTTTTTGTGTTATTTTTTTTTTTTTTTTTTTTTTTTGTATTTTT
>Ga0114966_10000293_pt1 | contig 48404 bp, 47 predicted proteins | sample M_130207_XF_Meta_FD_87029 | JGI IMG/M metagenome (GOLD analysis project Ga0114966, IMG submission 87029) | Freshwater microbial communities from Lake Montjoie, Canada to study carbon cycling - M_130207_XF_MetaG | ecosystem: Environmental > Aquatic > Freshwater > Lake | place: Lake Montjoie... | reverse complement strand
GTGCTTATTGTAATATCTTTATGTGGGTTCGCTGACGATGTATAAAAATGTGCGTTTCTCCAAATAGAGAGAAGATAAATTAGTAGCGTTATCCACCGGGAACCCAGGATAAAATTACGGATTTTTCATAAAGATAAAATGTTATGAAATATGGTAAGGATTTATCCTTCCCGAAGGGCTGGAGGGCTAAGGAATCCCGCAACGCGGGATTCTGAAGACCTGGGTTCCCCGCTAAAACCATTTTACAAATTCAGTAAATAATTCACCCTTTCATCTCCTATATTTTGTTCATAAGATTTATTTTTAAATTGCGCTTACAGCGTCAGCTTGCGGTCCTCTGATTCCTGTGGTTACTTCAAACCGTACTCGTTGGCTCTCATTCAATGTTTTATACCCGTCAGTTTGTATTGCTGAAAAATGAACAAATATATCCTTCTCGGTGTAATCTTGTGTTATGAACCCAATCCCTTTTTCATTATTAAACCATTTTACAGTTCCTGTAACCCCTCCTTTCTGTCCACCTTTAAGTTTAGTTGAAAGCTTTCCTAATATATTAGCCAACATCTTTTTGTCACACGCGTCCATTTATATATTCTACGAAGAATTTATTTTATATTTAATATATAAATACATGTCTGACAAGTATGATTACTATCCTTGCAAAATAATTAGTATTGAACCAAATCAAAGGGTTAAAATAGACAATACAGATAAAAATGTAAATATTGTAAAATTAAAAGTAATTCATCCCAATAAAGAAAACGGGGGATCCAATGAACCCGGTCCTGTAGATTATTATGCAATTAAACTGGAAAAAAAAACAAAAAATGGTAAAAATATTTCACTAACAAAAAAAACAAATCCATTGTATTTACGAATATCAAATATAAAATCAGAAACTCCTCCAACCCCATCGTTAATATGGAAAACTTCAACAGATAGAGCCGAATTTTAATTACCGAAACTCCGGATTCCATGATTTTAGCCCATCCAAAAACTGTATAACAAACTCATCAGAAATATCTTTTTTCACAGCATGTTCAAAATCAATGATCCACAAGTTCCCGTCGTTGTCCAGCATGAAATTATATCCAGTAATATCGCGATACTCAATCCCGTTGTCAGCCAGCTTTTTCACCATATAGCGAGCCCGGTCAAATACCTCATCTTCAACCCACTCTGGATTTTCACCAAACATATCAGAAACACTCATCCCCGGAATATGCTCCAATACCAGAATCCTTTTCTCAGCGTCATACAAAATCGGTTTCGGGGTCAACAAAATATCCAACTCATAAACATACTTGTGAATTTCATATTCGCTATGGTCAACGTCGTACTTGATAAAACAAAGCGGCATTTTTTCTTTTAGTCATAAACATAAAATGAATTCAATTTTCTAATCTTCAAACAACAACATGCTATCTATATTTAGTTCATAAAATGTATCATTTACACCTAATCCAATAAAAAGTATTTTTCCATTTGAATGCGATACAAAACCTGATAAAAAATTTTCATCAACATAATATCCATATTTTTTTATAAAATCATAAACATAATATTTATTTATTGAAATGTTATACAATGAGTGTAGCGTATTAATTTTTTCATGTTGAACCAATTTGTATGTGCTGTTCAGTGTAATTTCAGTAGTCTCTTCAATTTTGAAATCAGGTACATACGTTTGAATTGATTTATATAAAAATGAATTTGTATCCAAAATCAAATTTTTATATTTTACGTTGAATAGATGTTTTTTTAATCTTGAATTCCATAAATGCATTCCATATGATTTTGAAATATTTTGTATAACATCTACTTTTGACTTTTCTAAAAATTTAACATTAATACCATATTGAGAAATTTCAATAAAAGAAATTGGATAAAAATAATAATAATCTAAAATATTTATTTCATTACGAAAAATATTTATTAGTCCAGGACCAACGCAATGCCAAACATTTTTATTCCAATATATCCAAAAAGAAGTTAACAGTTTCTCTAATAATTTATGTTTTTTTTCATAGCATAAATAAGCACTTCCAGTTATTGCCCAACTATCACTACACTCAAATGATAATGTATTTTTAATAGATTCATAATCAATATTCTTAAAAATAAGTATATCAGAATCAAGATAAATTCCTCCATATTTATAAAGCATTACAAAGCGTATTAAATCTGTTTCGTGGCTATACCAATATTTACAAGTTTTAATATTTTCTATATTATGAAAATATCCATTATATGCGGGAGTATTAGTCAATAAAATATCAAGAGAGTAATTGACAATATAAATATTTTTATACTTACTGAATTGATTTTTATTTATTATGTTTGATATAATATATACATTTTTATCTAAATTATTTTGAGCCATTGAAATAAAACAGCCCTTAACATCAGGATTCTCATTTATATCACCTCTTGTCCATATTGTCCATATATTTTTACTTTCTTCATTGTATAAATTTAAATTTCTGTGTAAAATATAATACCAAAACCTTTCCAAATAATGTCCTTCAATAGGATTATTGGTATATTCAAGCCCTTTAATTAATTTTGAATAATATTCTTTTGAATTACTAAGTAAATTTTGTTTTGTACATACAAATTGACCTTTTTGAAACCAATAAAATGGTTCTGGAATTTCTTTTAAATTTTCACATTCTACATATTGATGAAAAAAATCATCCATTGTCATATTGCTATCAATATTAGCCTCAACTTTTCCAAATTTTCCAAATTTTTTACCACAGTAAAGTACAGAAGGTCTTAAATTATTTACCCAAAATGTTTCTTTGAACAAATAATCTTCCACTTTATAGGATGTTATAGGTGGATCTCCCCAACGATTTCCAAAAGATCTATCAAGTGAAGGATTTCTATATAATTGGTCTATTGGATTTCCTTGCAAAAAAATACATTTCTCTGTTAGATTATTATAATTATTAATAATATGATATAAATAAGTGTGGCCTTCTCTTCCAACATTTTCAAGTGTTATTACAGTTTTGAATTGGATAGTTAACTCTGGGCCTTTATTATATACAACTGCAATATCATGATAAGGTAACACCCAATCAAGATCTTCATTGTACCTCGCAACTACCAAAGACACTTCCTTCACATCAAATTTTTCTCCCACATATTGAATTTGATAAATATCATCCTTTTCTCTTGTAATAGACCACTTGGTATATTTATTTTTAGACGTGTATAAAAAAACTCTGTTGTTTTGATTTGGACACCCTAAATATTGTGTACTATTGTATCTTTTGAATGCACATTTTATATAAAACACATTTTCTTCTACGTCATCTTTCTCTATAATCCATTTTTGTCTTCCAGAATTATCGTCGGTGATATAAAAATCAACAACATTATTTTTTTCGCAACACGATAAAAATTTTCCATCTAAAGTATTTATATTAATGGGTTTATCTGTAATGAAAGATGAAATTATAAATTGATTAACTGCATTTATATTAAATATTTGGAACATTCTATTGTAATATAATAACTACATAAAATCTATTTTTTATTCATCTTCAAAAATATATAACCACATTTTTTCTAAAATATATCCATTTACACCAGATTGATCATCAAAACTTGTTAATTCCTTTAACAATCCTTTATAAACACTTATATCATGATTTTTTATTTTTTCATCTGTAACTGAAAATAATCCACATAGTGTAAATCTTATCTCATGTACTTGTTTTGTAACAGGGTAATTACTTCTTTCTAAAAAATTTTCAACGAGGGACTTGGCTTCAGGAAATCTATTTTTATATGTAGTATTTAAACCTAATGCAGAGCCGCCTTCATGCTCAATGCAGTTCATATGTTGATCCATCACAAAGACACGATATATTAAACCATAGTCAGTGTCTATAGTATTTTTAATCGGGTTGATAACTATAGGACGATTTGGTATATAAGTAAACCCAAGTGGCTGAACATCCAACGTTTTATCATGGTTATCAATTCCAAATAAAATCAATGAATTATGAATGAACGGATCTCCTTGACAAAAAATTGTTTTTTTACTGAAATTATTGTAATTTTCAATGATATGATACAAGTATGTATGCCCTTCCCTTCCTATATTTGTGAGAGGTTTCAAGTTTTGAAATACCATATTACATGGTGTCCCTTTATTATAGACAATAGCAATATCATTATAAGCTAAAACCCATTCTATCATTTCATTATACCTGGCAATTACCAAACATACTTCTTGAGGATTGAATTTTTCTCCAGAATATTCAATGTTATAAATATCATCACGTTCGTGAAAAATTTTCCATTTTGTATATTTATTTTTAGACGTATACAAAAAAACCTCCCCACTTTTATTTGGAGCCCCTAAATAGTTTGCACCGTGAAAACGTTTAAAAACATTTTTAATATAAAAAATATCTTCTTCAATTGGATCCCTTTCTATAATCCATCTTTGTGTATCTGCATTAAAATGGTTTCTAACAAATACAATGCGGTTTGTTTTTGAAGCAGGAGATGATAAATACATTCCATCCAAATTAGTTATATGTATAGGTTGATCTGTAATAAAAGTTTGTATTTTGAAGTGTTTAGAAAACATTTTATTATATATTAATTTTATAAATGTTAGAAAAAAACATTTTCTTGCTCTGGTTACAAGGGTGGGATGATGCGACATGGTTAAATAAACAGGTAGCTGAATCCTGGCAAATAAATAACCCTGAATGGAAAATTTGTTACGTGGATTTATCTAATTTGAAAGATTATGTAAATGATATTGATTATATTTACGATTCAAATAAAAATATATCCCCTCAAGCTAAAAGTGATATAATACGTTTGAGCCTTTTGAAAAATCATGGTGGAATTTGGGCAGATGCTACCATGTTATGCATGCAACCACTTGACCATTGGATATATGAAGCCATTAAACCAGAAGGAATATGGATGTACCATGGACATGGAGGGGGTATGAGTAAAGAAACCGGTCCCGCATCGTGGTTTATTGTTGCAAAAAAAAATAATTATATGATAACCAAATGGAAATATGAATGCGATAATTATTGGAATAGCAATAATTTTACCAATAACTATTTTTGGATGGATGGATTATTCAAAAAATTATTTGAAACTGATGAAATATTTTCAAAATCATGGTCAAATGTTCCATATTTATATTGTGAATTAGATGGTCAAAGTCATACATTAGCACATTTTGGAATGGATAACGACACGTCATATATAAAACAATTATTTGAAATAAAACCACCTTACGCTCTAAAATTTTGGAAGGATTGGAATAATATATTTCCAGATGTAAACACGGAAAAGTGTATAAACTCCAATGGATATTGTGCCATTCAATTATCAAAAAGAAAATATTCTTTTACCCACATTATGTCATAATAAAATCTAAACAACCGGAAAACTGGGTTGCATCGCTATGCCGCAAATACCCTTGTCATTTTCGCTATCACTGCGACCAATTCTAACATAGCCTTTGTCGCCCCATTCTGGTCCCCATGAATTTTTCACAATCCAATATTCAACTCCTGATTCCAGTCCATAACCCACCACCAAGACGCCGTGGTCTAACTTAGTTCCACACTTGGTGCTCGTTACAATTCCACTGGAATACGATTGAAATATCCGAGTATCGGCTTCAATCGCCACGGAAACCGGTCCATAACTAACCGCCTCCTTTAAAGCTTGTTGATTGTTGGCACTAACATCTACGCATCCGACAACTTTAACTACGGGATCGCATGTTTGGCATGTGCCTTTTACCGCGTTGTAAGAGTATGAAGACTCGGAGCACATACTGTTGTCAATCGCGTATGAAAACGCACTGTCCATGAGACCTCCGTTGCACGCCATATTACCATAAGAAGAAGAACAATCCACGAGTTGCTGTTCCGATAAACTGATAAGATGGCCTTTAGATATAGCCCAAGCGCCTTCCATCGCACCGGTTGCGGAGAAAGACCAGCAACTGCCGCATTGACCTTGATTTTTCACGGGACTAACGGCTCCCTTTTCTCTCCAATCTACGGAGTCTACAAGAGATTTTCCAGAAGAAGAAAAAGGAACACATTGATCCTTCTTTCCACTTGTGAAACTACTGGTGTACAACATTTTAAATTCATCGTGACTCAAATCGGAGAACGCGTTTATACCCATAGTAAAGGTTTCCGTGTTATTCAAGTTATGCGCAATAATTTCCTTCAAATTGGTGCGGAAGTTTTGATAACGAAGGCGCAATATTTCTAAAGACTCGTATTTTTTGAAAAACTTTTCTTGGAATTCTGTGAATTCAGTCCAGAACTCGGATTCAGAATTTAACCCGCGCAACTGTGTTGCATTTACACGAATCAAACAAATCAACGCAAAAAAATATAAAAAAGATCCAAACATATCTTTTTTATATGGGTATATAATTTTGTTAGTAGTTTTATTTTGGTGTAATATATTCAGAAATATCTTTTATAAAAATTAATTATTTACAATGGTATGAATATTTGTAAAATTAATTGAAAAATTTAGATTTGATGGAAAAGAAAGTTTAGGTTTAGAGTTATTAAAATCAATACTTGTTATGTTAACTACAGCATCACTATTAATAAAAAAATTTCCAGCCATATATTGACCAGTATAATTGTATGGTTTACCACTAACAAATGAAATAATTAAATTTTTATTAGTTATCACTACATTTGTTATTTTCTTGTTTTGTAAACTATTATAATCAGGTAAAGAATTATATATTTTTACAGAATAATGAGTAGTTTGGTATAGAAAAGTGAAAAGAATATATTTACTATTGTAGATTATATAATGTATTCTATCTACATTTATATCTGGAACTCCAGTAGGACCAGTTTTTACACTTAAACTCTTCCCCTGCTTATTTCCTCCCCTCATTTTCCCTTCTAAATTAATTGAAAAATTTATATTATTATCTATTACAACTGAAAAATTCGTCGCCGTACTGCCAGTAACAGTAAGTACTTTTACTTTTGGATTATTCTTCATAGCAAAAAGTCCTAATTCATTGATTTTACTTACCTCACAAGTGTATGGAATAGGATTACTAACACTTAAAATAGTTAACATCGTAGCAGTTATCGTTACATTTTTTATTTTTTCATTGAATAAACTATCATAATTGGGGAAAGAATTAGTTATATTTACGGTATAATTTACGGATTTGTAGTTAAAACTGAAAGAAATGTATTCTTTATCATATTTTACTGATTTTGCATTTACTTGTATAGGAGTAATGGGAGGCGGATCATCCTTCAACAAAGGATCATTCTTTTTTCTTGTTAATTTATCAGAAAGTTTTTTAACAACGCACATAAATGTATTCTTTTCACACGCGTTCATATTCCTTATATAGTACTCATAGAAAATATTTTGCTGAAAATTCATCAGGTGTCATTAAAGGAATACCTAATTTACGCGCCTCATTTGCCTTCGTGGTATCTTCATCCTTATCCTTCAGTAAAACAACAAACGTATTCTTGGATACGCTGGACCCCTCTTTTGCGCCAACAGCTTTCAACTTGGCACTGATCTCTTTACTGCGGAATCCTGTCATGACAATCGTCTTTTGATAAAGCGGATGTGAAGTGTTTGCTACGGTAGCTACTTGAGTTAAAGGAACCTGAGTCAAAGGACCTCCCTTTGCCAAAGATACCTTTGATCCAAGTTTCCCCTCCAATCCGCATTGTTGCATAAATTTAATAAACGTCGGTATATTTCCCACAAATAATTCCGCCGATTTTACAGCCATTCCCTTGATCGTCATCACCTTTTTCACCTTTGATTCTGGCGACTCTCCAGATGTCAATATATCCGGAAAAGCCTCCAATATCGGCTCCAATTTCTTCTCACTAATGCCGCGGCCGAGAGTATTTGATGCGCCCATAAGTGTAATTAATGATGCCTCGGCAATCTTACTCTGAATACCATCATATATCTTGGTCGCCATCTTATCTTTGAATCCTTCCACTTTAGCAAAATCCTCCTTCTTCATCTTGATCATTTTCGGCACAGAATCGTATCCCGCGGAAATAATGCGAGACACGTTTCCAGGACCTAATCCATCCACTCCAATGCCCTTGAAAAACCCAGCAATGTTCTTCTCCCTGACGTCCGCATTAGATGCAGCGTCTTCTAAAATAATATCCACATGAGTGGCATTCCATACAAAGGGAACATCAGGCATCTTTGTAACTTCCGCCGGCAAAGTCACGCTCTTGATATAGGGGATCACGTCTCCACTGCGAATAATTTCCACGACTGCGCCGACCCCGATCTTGTTATCTGCAATAAACGCACCGTTAAACCCAGTTGCATATTCAATGGTGACACCCCCAAGACTAATAGGCTCAATGCGAACCGTCGGTTTCAAATACCCGTCTTTACTCGCTTTCCAAATGACGTCCACCACTTTCGCCTCTGCGACTTGATCCGATAAAACCATCTTGAATGCGACGGAATGCGCCGGATTACCCGTAGTCCTCTTATACAGTAAATCATTGGTTACAATGACGCCGTCTATTTCGTAGTCATAATTTTTGCGCCAGTCCACGAGAATCCCCGACAACACTTCATTAGAAAGACCCCCGGCTTTCACTTTTTGATGCATGACCGTGTCCACGCTGAGAGTACTTAACAACGCCATTTGTTCTCCGGGTTTTAGTTCCGGGACAATGACTTCATAAGCTACAAACCTGACATCCTTTATCTTTTGATCAATCGTGAGACGGTTAACAATGCCGGATACCAAATTGCGAGCATTCGCGTAATCCTTCTTATATTTCTTCTCAAATATGTTTTTCGGCATGATGAACTCACCTCTGAGAACCAGTCCTTGCTTCTTAGGAAGGCGCAAATACGGGATAAAATGGCTCACGTCTTGACCCACTGTTCCGTCGCCTCTGGTATACAACTTTGGCACCAGACCTTCTGTGGTATAGAGACCACTGACGCCGTCTAATTTGCATGATACAATGTAAGGGCCGGAATATTTCTGGATCCAATTTGCCAATGCTGCAGTGTTTGGTTTAATCTTGTCCATGGACCCCATAAAGTAGGGAAGTTGTGCTTTGTTTCGGGCAATAGGTGCGCCGATTTGTTGCAATGTAGCATTATCAGGATACTTGGATTCAATATGCTCTTGTAAAATATCAAATTGGTTATCAGTCATAATAGGTTTCGTATTACGATAAGCCACATTGGCGGTTTCCAACATATTGACCAATTCTTTCTCACCAAGTGGTTCTAATACGCCGAGACCCGATTTCTGGAAGTCTCTAATGGTTTGTCGGGCTAATTCCTCTTCCTGCAAACCTATCTTGACCTTTTCTTCGGAGACAACGGGTTCTTCTTCTCCTTCTACTTCTATTTGAGGTTCTCCCATGACAATATTTTCCTCTTCTTCCACTTCTATTTGGACAGGTTCTCCCATTACAATATTTTCCACATTATCGGAATCGTCTTCAACAATGAGGAGATTCTTCAGAGTTTTACTTGTCTGTGCCTTGACAAGAGAATCATCTTCTTCTATTAAAGGAGGTTCAACTAAACCAGTATTTATTATAACCGACCTACCATCCACGCGTTCTTCCGGTGTCTTATAAACCAGACCAAGAAACTTAAATATGTCCTTTTCTGAGTCAAATGTACCCGCCACTTTCGGACCCTTTTTCTTGCCGTCCATTTTATACATCCCATGTTCATTCATGGTATACCCGAGTTGTAGAGCACGATTACGCATAACAGTATTAAATATCTTGCTGCCAGTGAAATAAAGCACAGCAAAAGGATATTCCTCCTTTACAGTATACAAGAAATCAACGCGGCGCGCCTTTTTGTCCCCTGGCAACTTGGCAATCACCAAACACTTTGTTGGACCCCGCGACAATACTTCAATTATTATCTTATCGGCAATCAACTTGTCTATAAACTTCTTATAGACCCTTTCATCATCAGATGTAATAATAACATCAATATCTCCAGACGATTCTGCGCCTCGCCGATAGCTTCCCACAATTTCAAAATTACCATTAGAAGAGTCAAATGCAGATTCAAATACCTTCTTATAGTCGTCAATTTCTGACCGAGGGATTCGTTCCTGAATATCCTCATAATACTTTAAACCAATGCGCTGTTTATCGTTTAACAGCTTCTCATTTGTTCTCAACTGATCAATCGTTTTAATTCCGTGGTCAGTGACTAATTCCTCCGCCTTTTTCGGACCCACGCCATAAATATCTGAAAACATATTCACAGGATTCGTCTTTTCTTTTTCAATGACCTTCAACGTACCGGTTTCCGTGTATTCCTTCAACTTTTCCATAATGGTTTTTCCTATGGCAGGCATTCCTTTCAAATCATCGGGGCCCTTAATATCAGTTTGCATTCCCATGATCGTTTCCTGGGCCTTTTGATATGCGCGCGCTCTAAAGGGTTCTCCCTTTTTAGTCATGAGTTGCGACAAAGTATCCAACATATCAAGGTATTTTTCATTGTAACGAGACGTGGATGGATTCATATTTATATCTTGTTGCTGAATCTTTAAATCTGTTTTCTCGTCGGCAATAGGAACAAACGCCACCTTCTTTTTACCCGTTTTAACGCCAATGGGACCTTGTACAACCAACTGAGATTTTTCTTTCATTTCATCTGGCGATTCTTCTAAAATCAATTTTGTTTTTAGCAACTTTGGTCTATATTTTATCGTCTTTTTTTCAGATGAACGTGGCTTATTTTTTAAAGTTTCTGGGCTGGAAACCTTTAATGGTCTGCTTCTCGTCTGGTTTGGTCTAATAACGGGAGACGATGAACCAGGTTCACTGGACTCCTCTAAAACAAGCCGCCTCTTGACTTTTTTTGTTTTTTTATTATCTGGCATAGTTATCTACCATATCTAAAGAAATGATTTAGCGGCATATTATACGCTTGTGAAGTGGTTATATTAGATGGATTATTGAATAAAAGTTTAGTAGATTTTGTATTGCGAATATGAGCAATTTCTTTTGCAATCTGAAGCTTTCTTTCCAATTGTTTTTTCCAGATAATTTCTCTATATTCTCTCTCTGTCATTGCTTTTGGTTCAGGCTGTTTAAAGTAGCTATTGTATTGCTGCGGTTTATCATCTGATGGTTTCAAATGATACATTTTTCCATCCTTAATAGATACATTGAGAGCTTTAAAAATATCATTGTAGGTTATATTTTTTTCGTCCATATAATATTTATACGAATATATTATATGAAACAAGACTTATATTTTGAGAGTAAAGGAGAAGCATTATCTGTTTTTAAGATAAACGGGAAAGAGACAACGCAATCTGCGGAATGGGATGTAAATTATGACGGTGATTTAGCAAATATCAAGTTAGATACGGATACAAACGGAAAAAAGGAGCACAAAAAAATAAAATTAACGAATGATGATATAAATGCCATGTTAAGTGTTCCATCGCATGATTTATCATTAGACTCCAGATTAGAAACCGATTTCTTATCTTCGCCCACGATTATTATTTCTGAAGAACCGGCTTATCTTACAACATCTTCTTTTGTTCCTATATCAAGTCGTAGATCTTCGTCCAGTAAATCAAGTCGCAAAACTTCAAGTCGTAAAAGTTTAAGTCGTAAAACTTCATCCCGTACTTCATCCCGTAAATCTTCATCCCGTAAAACTTCATCCGGTACTTTAAGTCGTATTTCAGGTCGCAAATCTAAAAAAGCTAAACGTTAGGCTTACTTTCATCATACTTTATAAGCTTCTCTATTTCCGATGCCACCAATATACATGACGCAGGTACAATACTCAATTTATCAACTGCTGATAAAATACTTCTTTCCTCTTCCGAATAACTGCGTTCTCGCCGGAATGTTTTATATTTTAAAACACTATCACGCGTACTATTTTTTAGATATTCAGAAGAAGCATAAATCAATTTACATACGTGTCTATCTTCATAGATGCATTCAATATAAATCTCTTTTATCTTTTTTACGACTTTAATAAATTGTGTAAAATCTTCCGTCCCCGAAAAGTGACAAACTACTATACGGTGTGTCCTTTTATGCTGTATCTTATCGTGACAAATCATTTCATCCATTGTATAAAAATCACTACAAAAATAAACTAAAGCCAGCTCATGAATATAGTCTTTTAATTCTTCCACATTTCCGTGTTTCAAAAAATTAAAAGACAATTCAATGATGTAGCCCCCACTCATTTATATCAGTCAAATATTAAATTTTTTACAAAAAAATAAACGCATATACAGATTCAATCCGTCTATTTCAACACCTTTATCATGTAATATTTACCAAGCGCGTATCCACACTTATTTTTATAATATTCCCGAGCTCCAATCCCCGCAATAACAGCGGTCTTCTTCAAACCATGCATCATAACAATTTCTTCGGCGACTTTCATTAATCTCTGACCTATACCCTTGTGTTGCGATGATTTTTCATCGTTCCCTCCCACACCAGTTGACATGCCATAAACATGAACCTCTCTCACAAAACCGCATCCGTATAGTTCGCCAACTAAGCCCAGACCAGGATCGGGGTCCACTCGCAGACGCAAGAAACCAAACAGACCGCAATATTGGTCTCTGCAACCTCCATAATAAATCGTTCGTCCTACCATTTTGTTGCAAAAGTATAATATGCAGAACCAGATATAGGTCCAATTCCAGAACTCGCGTTCCAGTTCAAACGATATGTGATATTCTATACCTTTGGAGCAAGCATATTTCCTGACAACCAGTTTCCCATTGTCAATCGTGTGAGCTCTGTCTTTAATCTCCATGCACCGAATGCATTTGCAAGAAAGCCCGCGTTGACCCATTCTCTCTTGAATCACATTTCTCAAATTAATTATTTTGTTGTATCCGGCTTCAATGGACCCCGATGGAATATCGCGAATCAGTCTCTCTATTCTGATCCATGGATGAATCTTTGATTTAAAGTTTATACAAACTTCCACCAAATCATTGACGTTTTTCTCCGCATAAGGAACGTAATCTCCATTTTGGTACCAATCGTGAATGTCACTCTTAATAATCAAATCGTCCGACTCGGATTTTATCACCGCACAAGGGTATACCTTCCAGTCATCCGATTGCAAATCGGGGTCTTCCAATAGTTCGTTAAACATCTCCGTGTCCAACTGAGGAGAAGACCCCGGCAAATCCGGCATCCAATGAGTTACAACTTTTAGTCCGACTCCCTTTAAACGACGCAATGCTTGTTTCATATTCTTTTTCGTACAACCGCGCTTTATTTTCAATAAAATATCATCATGTGTGCTTTGACCGCCTAATTGAACACGAGTAACACCGTATTCAAGATATTCAATGAGAGCCTTGTCAGTTACATAATCCGGTCGCGTTTCAATGGTAAGACCAATTACGCCGAGAAGCGAAGTCTGGTTTATAGCCTTTTCCTCTTCAATGGATAACATGGGTCTCTTCAAGTTTTCAGAAAATGTATTGAAATGATAATATATCTCATTGACGACTTGGTCTCTATAAACCTTGGGCATGACATCCCATGTTCCCCCAGAGAGAATCACCTCTATCTTCTTCTTTTGACCGTCTTGTTTCAAATTCCCCGTATACAAATAAGCAGTAATACGATCGCGGATTTGTTCGCCAATGTCAAATGCGTGTCGCGTTGCCCGCCGCATGGCCGGTTCCGTTGAAATATAAGACTTCGGCTGAGTTGGGACACCATCACGGTTTGTTTCTGTGGGACAATAGGCGCATTTTTCAGGACATGAAAATTTAATAGTATCACCCGGTTTCGTGACAATTGTGACAACCAAGACACCGGATTCGGACCGCATTACTCGTTTGATCAAGTATCGTCGTGTTTCATGATTTATAGCAAAATGTTTATAATGTTTTTCATATACGATGCGCATCTGTGTTTTAGAAGGATGCATTCTGTACTTTCTGGAAAGTCGTCGGATTTCATTATCCAGGTCTTCCACGTCGGGTTTTATATTTGGTAGACCAATGGTTTTTATGAATTCTTCTACAAAGGGAATCAAGGATTGTTCTTCATATTGATGTGTTTTAACCGGGACAATATCTTCAATCTCCATTTTTTTCTTTTTACAAATGTAACATCTGGCAAAAGCAAAATCAATTTTATCACAATAATTAAATATTAAATGGAAGTATAATATAAGTTAATAAGAATGAGTTCATTTAGAAAATATGGAGGTATGAATTATGCTGCGAAAAACAATATTGTTCATAACCAATATTCTAATTCAGATAATTTAACAGTGTCCACATTTTTAGGACAAGAAAATTCCAAGATTGTGAGTCTGAGTCACATTGATATGAATTATAACTCACTGATGAATACTGGAGAAATTTATTTTAGTGACGGAACATCACTTTCAAGCGCTACAACAAGCGGACCTCAAGGTCAAAAAGGGGACACTGGAAGTCAAGGTCCTGTTGGTCCTGTTGGCCCGCAAGGACCACAAGGTTTAAAAGGAGATCAAGGACCACAAGGATTACAAGGACAACAAGGTTTAAAAGGAGAACAAGGGATTCAAGGACAACTCGGGCTTACAGGACCACAAGGATTACAAGGTCCTCAAGGTCCTCAAGGTTTAAAAGGAGATCAAGGGATTCAAGGGCCACAAGGATCAGTTAATGTAAGTAATGGCAGCCCAACAAATATTTTATATTTGGATTCTAATAAAGCAATTACTGGGTCGGCAAATTTAACTTATAATGACGCAAGTAATACTTTAACGTGTGGATTATTTAATGCCACATCGGATTATCGCATTAAAGATAATGTTGAACCCATCGGAAAATCTACATCGGTTGATGAATTAAATCCGGTTACATATATCAATAAACTCTCTAATAAACGTGATATTGGGTTTATAGCTCACGAAGTCCAAGAGTTATACCCATTTTTAGTTTCTGGAGAGAAAGATGGAGAGAACCTACAATCGCTCAACTATATTGGACTCATCGGAATATTGGTAAAAGAAATACAAGATTTGAAAAAACGTATTACCATATTGGAATCAAAGTAAAAAATATATGCGCGCATAACCTCCTGTACCGCCAGATTGGGCGCTGGATGCACCACCAGGTCCTCCTCCTAATCCTGAATCGCTTCCATTTCCATAATTGGATAAATTAGGATATGTTCCATTTGACGATGTGTACCCAGAACTTGATCCTGTGGTAATATAAGCTGCTCCTCCTCCACCTGAAGCTACATTTCCTGATCCACCAGGCCCTTGACTACCATTGTTTGTATTTCCTCCTCCACCAGGATATTGGGATCCTCCCGTTCCACCACCTCCTCCTCCAGCAACAAGCGGTGTCTGATCTGAAATAGAAATAGATGTATTTCCTCCATTACCACCCATACTTCCAGGCCAAGATCCACCGTTATATTGACCACCTTGTCCTCCACCTCCTCCTCCACCAACATTTATCTGTATAGAATCCCCTGGATTTACTGTTTGATTAACAATAGAGAATCCACCTCCTCCTCCACCTCCACCTGCTCCTCCAGCTTGCCGACTTTGACTAGTTGATCCTCCGCCTCCGCCTCCGCCTCCTGCTCCAATCAAAATTGCTTTTATTCTTGTGCACCAATTTGGGATTATAATTGTTTCTGTTACGGAGGAACCAGAAGCTCCAGAACTTCCCGGATTTCCTGGTACGCCACCAGTTTCAGGGATTCCACCGGGTGATCCATGGTAAGGTCCGGGTGCACCACTACCACCCGAATATTCTTTGTATGGAGCAGACATTTGTGGTCCTATATCTTGACCGGAAATTTGATACCCACAAATTCCTTGTTGAGAAACGGTGCCATTGGGTACTTGGTATGGTCCAAAATTTTTATAATATGTGTTTACAATATCATAATTTTTACTTGCCGATGTTCCTTTTAAAAATATCTGAGAAATATCCACTTTAGTTCCACTTTTAGTAGTTATAAAATAGTTGGACATATTCCACCTTTACAAAAGGTAGAGCCAAAAAAATTAGAAAGTCTTCTGTTTCCACCTTTAGAAAGGCGGATCCAAATACATATAAGTAAAAGACTCAGATTTGGCTCCACCTTTCCAAAAGGTGGAAAAATTGATCCAATAATACTACAAAGTATATAGTATTATTCCTAAAGCTATGCAAAAGCCTATCTTGCATCCTACCCTCTCCACATTTAATGCTCATCCAAGAGATGCCCACATCATATTTGAAGAGGTAGGACACAAGTACACCATTACGGTGGACCCCGATTCATCATATACATCTGTCACCACCTGGAACCACAGTCACTTTCCCAAGTTTGACGCAGACGGTGTTATTGCATCTATGATGCGCGGCCGCAATTGGAATGAGAATAACAAATACTGGGGTAAAACCGCAGAGCAAATCAAACAGCAATGGGCCGACAATGCATCGTCAGTCAGCGGTGCAGGTACAGACATGCATTACAATATTGAGTGTTTTATGAATCATCCAACGATGAAACCTCCGTATACCCACAAACAATTGTTGGACGATTATTATCAAACTGTGTCGGAGCCAGATAGGGACCAAACCCCAGAGTGGAATTATTTCTTAAAGTACGCAGAGGACCTTCCAGATTTCACTCCTTATCGCACGGAGTGGACCATTTACGACGAGGAACTGAAACTCGCCGGATCTATTGATATGGTTTATCAGAAGCCAGACGGAAGACTTATGATTTATGATTGGAAGCGCTGCAAGGACATTACGAAAATTAATACCTTTAACAAGTATGCTACAACGCAATGCATTTGTCAATACCCGGATTCCAATTTTTGGCACTATTCTCTTCAACTGAATACATACAAGGCTATCCTACAAAAAAAGTATGGCATGCAGGTGGATGAGTTGTGTTTAGTCCGTCTTCATCCGGATAGCGAAGAGTATGAACTGTTGCCTATTCCTGATTTGTCGGAAGATGTAGCTGACCTATTTGCTTTGCGAAAGAAAGACGTGGAAAACGGGACTCACATAATTGTAAAACACTAAAACAATATAGAACTATTTTGCTGTATACATATATTCAAATAAAATGATTGAAACCCTATATAATATATACTTTATTGCCTGTGCCAGCTATATTGGATATGCGGTTGTATATGAATTTGTTATGACATTTGAATACGTAAGCAAGAGTCAAGTATGTTTGGATGATTTTGTTGAAGCTGTAAAAGAGTATTTGGATGTTGTTCCAAACGACGTAATTGAACCAACAAAAAAAAACCCGAAACGCTCTTTTTTTCTTGGAGTATTATTTAATGCAGTTGAACGTCTTCTTGGAATTGAAGACGACCATAAAGATAACCACATTGTTCCAGAAAAACCCGAAATTTCCTTTGTAGAAAAATACTTGAAAGAGTTCAAAGAAATGCCCGATCCGTGTGAAGAATTATCTAAAGAGAAACTGGATTCCTTGAAAAATAATATTGTAATGGAGCTAACCCCTCTTGGAAATGTAATTATGTATTATGATGCAGACAAGGAGTCATTTTCTTATTATAGCGACTCCACAATTCCTTACCGTTATTTGGAAGTTATTGGTCGCAAGTATGTAATTACCTTTCAATGCAAGCAGTTGTTTTTAGATATGGCTGAAGTTTTGAAAGAAGCAGAAACAAAGAAACAACTGAAAAAGGATGAGGCCGCAGAAGAATCAAAACAATCTGTCATCTCAGATGAAGTTGTAAAAAAGAAGAGTGTATTTGCAAAGTTTAAGAGTTATAATACAGATAACTCCAAGTCTGTAGTTACCGAATCAACCCCAAAGAAGAATGCCGTTTCTATAAAGCAAAAGGTCAACGAAGACGCTATTCTTAAAGAAAAGGTGAATCGTTATACGCATTATGGTAAGCTGTCCAATTTTTCCTTTTTGAAAAAAGCTTTAAAAACGGTTGGTAAACTGACGTTTTCCGAGTTTAAAATACGCAACACTCTTAAGAATCCAATGGAACATCAGAAAATTCCGAGAGGGTTTGAGAAGAATCATCTTCACGAAGAAGAGAAGAAAGATGAGAAGGAAGAGAATCTTCTTCACGAAGAAGAGACGGAAGACGAGACAGGAGAGAATCTTCTTCACGAAGAAGAGACGGAAGACGAGACGGGAGAGAATCTTCACCAAGACGAGGAGAAAGACGCTGTAGGGGAGAATCTTGTTCACGAAGAAGAGGCGAAAAGTTTGGAACAGGAAGTTCTGATGCACCAACTCTCTGGGATTCACTTAGAGGTATGAATTCAACTGGTCTTCCATCGGTATAGATGTGTAAATCCCCGATCTTTTTAAAATAAGGATACGCGGATGCATTGATTTGTCTATTTGATTCAGAATTTACAATAATGTTCAATTTCTCAAATGCGTCTTCTACATTATGAATGACATCTTTTGTTGAATCGGTTTCCATTTCTTTTGTTCCATACATAGTATCATATTTTACATTGTGAATAAAATTAACTAAATCGTCTTTCAATACAGTTTCTGGATATTGTTCAAGATAATTACGAAAGAACTCCCTTATATTAAATAAAAGTCGTAAATCGTGACTTTTATTTCTTTTTTGAGAGCTAATAAAAAAATTACGCCCTTCTTTTTTTTCTTTATCTAAAAAATTATATCCGTTATTTAATCCACAATTTCTTGCAGATCCAGTAGATTTCTTCTTATGCATAGTTCTGTACGCTATACGTTTTATTTTTTCCTCTTCCGTTTCATTGCATTCTTGTTTTTCGCATAAAGCATTATACAGAGATAATGAATTATTTTCAGGTGTCTCATTAAAAAAACATCGTCCATAATCTATAATTTTTACAAGATATTGTGATTTAAACGATGTGGTTGAAGTATCAGGTAAATGATAATGATATTCTATAAAGCCATTATCTATTGGTTTATATAATAAAACATTTCCTGTATGTAAATCATAATGGGTAAACTTGTTTGCCAAAAAGGCCAATGGCATATAAATTTGATACAGTATGAACAAAAGTTCTTGGTTTATAAACAAAGGTTCTTGGTTTATATCAAGAAAAACTAATTTCAACATTTCATGTAAATTTTTTGCATCCTTTATATGTTGAACTAATACGCACAATTTATTGAAATGTAAACAGGACTCTGATAAAAACATTGGATTTTCTGGTTTCATTTCTTGCAAACCGGTTTTAAAATTACTTTTGGGAGTATTAAACGTAAATTGTTGTTTCTCAAGATTATTGTATAGACTGTCATTAATATACCTGAATATTCCGTACGTTTCTAAAAAACATGGATACATTTTTCCCATTTTATTCAAAAACTCTCCTACAATATACTCATATGCTAAATTATCAGAATTACTATTATATTCACTTGTTTCAAGTGGTTCTTTCCTAATAGACGATTTAAGGATTGTATATGCAATATAATCTTCCCTTTTGTATTTAAGTTCTGAGACAAACCCATTATTTCCTCTTGATAATCGCCATACATCAGGTATACAATAATCAAAAGACGAGAACCCATTGAAAAACTTTTTTATTTTTTCATTTTCTGTACCAAATGCAATACATACACCGGAATCACTGCATATGCTTTTTAGGAAGTTTGCAGTCATTTTTGGTCTACGTTCCGTTATAAATTGCTTTATTTTTTCACCAGGAAAAAGTACCCCTCCCCTTTTTCTATACTTTCTTGTTCTTCTTTTTATTGTAGTATTCCTTTTTTGTTTACTTATTTTTTTTTTGGAATGTCTATGTTTTTTTGATTTCATATATAACTTGCATAAAATAAAAACTTGGTTTATTATAGGACAAACAAAATGAATGCCGAATCACAACAAACAAATCAAATAGACCAAACAAACCAAATAGAAAAGAATGTAGAAGCTGGACACCCCGGACTATCTCCCGCTATTAAAAATGCATTTGGTGCTGTGACTGGGGCTGCAGAGCAAGCAGCCATCTACGTATTGGAAAAAATAAGTTCTTTTTTAGGAACAGATCTTACAAATAAGGATTCTGTAAATGAAAAGTTGGAGGAAATAAAACAAATTGTATCGGATCCAGAAATACGACAAAAGTTGATGTTAATTGCTGTCGCTGCAAAACCAGCATTACAAAAATTCACAGAAGAAATTGTTGAAGCGGTCACAAAATCTGCCGATAAAATTGGTCAAGGCGCCGTTAAAGTTATTTTAAATACACTGGAAGAAATTCCCGGTGTAGGGGTTCTTATTGGAACCGCTCGTTCTGCGGATACAATTGCGCAAACAGTTCAGTCTGTAGGAAACACTTTTGCTGAAGTTACGATGTCTGCATCGGATGCACTGAATGAAACCAAACAAAACATGGTAAACATTATGAATACGAAAATTCCATCTATACCTTCTTATAAGGTTCCTTCTATTCCGACTATGCCTTCTTACAAAATACCAGCAGCTCCAAAATCTTTGCGCGAATTACACTCTTCCGTGACAGGAGGACGACGTCGCCTAACAAAGAAAAAATCCCGCATCTTAAAACAAATCAGAAAATCCATCAAGAAATTCCATGACACTACTTATGTGCCAAATGCTTACTTACGAAAAAGATCCCGTAAACACAAGCGTGTCATATTATAAATTTTTTATTGTCTAGTATATAAGAATTATTCAATAAAAACACAGTTTTAAATTACCAATGCTATAAATAGAATGATAAATAAAATAATTAGTAAATGGTTGGACATTAAAACAAAATATTTTGAAAAATCTACTAATAAGATACCAACGCACGTAGCATATATTGTAGATGGTAATGGGCGCTGGGCTGCCAAACATAATTTAGAGAGAAGTGACGGTCATAAACAGGGAGCAAGTATTGCATTCAATATTGTTAAAAATACTTTTGATGAAGGATCAACATATGTTACATTATATTTATTCAGTATGGAAAATTGGGAGAGACCTATAAAAGAAGTTGACTATATTATGGAACTTTTAGAAAAATTTTTACTTGAAAATAGAGAGAAGTTAAAAGAAAATAATATAACTATTCGGATAATTGGTAAAATTGATAAGTTGTCATCAAATATTCAAAAAATAATATTAGACTATAATTCAGAAGAAGTTAAAGGAAATGTTTTAATTTTAGCGCTATCTTATAGTGGGCGATATGATATTATTGAAACATGTAAATCAATAATAAATCAAAATATTAATATTGAAGATATAACAGAAAAACTATTTTCGGAAAACACACTTACTGGAAAATTGAATATACCCGATCCAGATTTAATAGTACGTACTTCAGGGGAATTAAGACTTAGCAATTTCTATTTGTGGCAAGCTTCTTATAGTGAATTATATTTTTGTGATAAATATTGGCCGGATTTAAACGAGAATGATATAAAAAAAATTTTTACAGAATATTCAAAAAAAAGAAATAGGCGTTTTGGAAAGATTTAATCATCCAAATTGTTTTACGCCTTTTCTCATGTAAAACGCTTGTTATTATATAATATAATTGTATATACAATGAAACATTCGCAAACAAATCACTATGTTATTATGTTTTTTATAATGGTATTGTCTGGTCTATTATCAACTATGAATGTATGGGTAGATAAAGTGGATGATATAAGATTTAGTATAAATGACGCATATATGACGCTACTTATGACAGGATGGATGTTTTTATTTATGGGATTAATTTATCAAGAAATAAGTGTTTTTTTTATAGGTTTATTATTGATAATATTTACACCTTTGCACATTTAAAACGCCCATTTTATTGATACATTTTCTTGGGATTTTTACGGGTTTTGTTCTTTGGGACATATTTCTCTTTCCTATTATAAGCACCTTCTATGATGTTCTTATAATACCCTATTGGGATGTGTTTTATTGCATGTGCTATATTTTCTTTCAAATTATTGTATTTTAACCCACCACTATACTTCTGTAATCTTGATTTTAACATGCTAAAATAATTTTCTATTGCGTTTGAAAAATGCTGATACGGAACAGAATATAATAGTTGGTTGTGTCTATTTACAAATTCTCTTATTCTTTCGTTCTTATGTGCTGGTGCGTTATCTAAAATAATCAACTTATTCTTATATTTCTCTGTAATGAACTTCTCTAAAAACTCTATCAATCTATCCGTATTTATTCCACTTTTTTCATAAAGTTCCCAACCTTCTACACCATTTACAGATATAGCAAATATTCCCGTATATCTATTGAATACATCTTGCGATTGCGTTTTTATTACACAACGCTTTCCTTTTTGGCTATAACAATGATTACGCTTTTGTAAAGATTTTATACTTGTTTCATCAATACATATTATATCCTCCAATTTGTGTTTTTTTATTTCTTCATAAAATTCATCTAATTTATCATTAATATTAATTTCTTTTCCCCATCTATGCGTTGGTTCGTGTCTTATTCTTGTAAGTTTCAAAGTAATATTATTATCGTTTATTACACGATTTAGATGAAATCTACTTAAACTCAAAGATGGATATTTTCGCTTCAATAAAAATAATAAATCTTCCATAGTAATTGTTTTATTTTTTCTGATTTCATCTTTTACAAACTGAATATGTTGGCGTTTTACTTTATATGCTATTGGTGTTCTATTTTGTCTTTCCACATTTCCCTGATTTTTGTATTGTTTTACCCACCGCATTAAACTTCTACGAGTACATTGGAATATTTTACACACTTCTTCTTGTGTTGCATCTTCAACCAAGTAATATTTAACAGCAGTAGTCTTATAATCATCACTTTTATGACTTACCATCCTATACAATTATAACATAAAAAACTTAAAAATTATATTTATTATTTATATAGTAAATACTAAATGAATAATGACGAGGCGGATGATGTAGAAACCATGAAAATAAAAATGGAAAAGATGAAAAACTACATAATAGAATTAGAAGAAAATTTGAAAAAATATACTAACAGCACACGACATCTAAAATATTACGAAGAAAATAAAAATATAGTAAAGGAACGAACAAAAAAATATGTTGAAAAACTCAAAGAAGAAAACCCCGAAAAACTAAAAGAATGGAGAAGAAACTATTATCTGAAACGAAAAGAAAAATTAAAAAAAGATAATGAAAATATTTAAAAACATTCTAATATAACCATATATGACTTGCTCTGTTTGCAAAAATAAATTTATAATAACAAAAACAAATTTGGGTTATATGATACAAAAGAAAATAATAGAAGATCAATTAATAAAATACATAGATGAAAATATAGAAACCAACGAACTTGACTGCTGGGATAAAACATTTCATAAAGAAGCAATGCTTTTATCGCCAACTCAAAAACCAAATAAATGTATTACAGAAAGTTGCTGTGCGGAAATATGTAATTATTGTTATAGAAAAAGTAATGTATGTATGCAGTGTAAAATTCCCCCCTCCCATCACATCAACTCACAACTCATAAGGAAATTTTAATATTATAAGTTTATAATATTAAGAATTATAACAAAAATACTTAAAATTAATTTCTCTGTATAAAATATAGAATGGTGAAAAAGAAAAAGAAGACCGATTTCCAAACATTTAGGCATAATGAGAAAGCATCCTTTCAAACTATCAAAACCACTCTAAAATCTGTTTTGTTAAACCGAAACGAGATACAACCCGAGATAAACAATTTGGTTTTTGAGATGAATGATTTAATGATACATTCCTACCAGTTTATCCGATTGTATGTTTTACATTGTTATACGAAACAACAGCCTTTACCAGTTATAGATGAAACATTTATTCTTTATTGTATCAAATCATTAGGAGTTCGTGATAATAGAGGTAAGAAGGGAGCAGATACAGAATTATTAGAAAAGTTAGATAAGTTTTATTTAGCAGAATACCAACCGTTACTGAACCATGAGAAAACCAATTTGAAAAATACCACCTTTATGCTTCCTTATTTAGCAACACAAATTCATACTTCATTATCCAATAATGCACAAGAGCATTTTATTCAACACTTCTTACGATTTATCAATAAGACAACAACCGAAATAACCGAAGATAAAGCAACCTTATTTCAATTCAAAAAACAAGTATTAGAATTAGATGAGGAAACGAATGAAATCTTTTCTGAATGGAAGCAACAACATCTACCTAATATTTTTCCAAAAGACATTAAAAAGTCAATTCACTATGATGTGAAAGTTAGACCGTTTTCATATTTGAAAGGAATGCTTTATATGAACACCGTATTAGAAAATCAAGAAAGTAAATTATTCCAACCTTTACCATTAAGAAACAATATTATTCCAAAACATATCATTTTAGATACTGCTTGTTTGGTTAGTTTATTTAGTCCTGAAAAGGATAAAGATGGTAATAAAACAAAGAAAGGTGAATTATTGAAGAATATCAAAGACAACCAACATGATATTTGGAATGGTTTTTTGAATTTAAATCATAAAGTATTCAATAATAAACATTACCAATTTCATCACCAAATACAAACAGATGGTATTTCCTGTTGTTTGCTTTTCATTCGTAAAGATTTGAAGGATAAAAAATGGGGAAGCAAAGTCCCTACGTTGCCTGAACAAGATTTCTATAATATTGAAGATTTATCAAAGGAACAATTAGATGAATTGAAACCAAGAAACATTGTTGGTTGCGATCCAGGAAAGCGTTCATTAGTTTATATGATGGATAGCCATGGTAAGAAACTACAATATACAGCACCTCAAAGGAAAAAGGAAAGTAAAGCAAAGTGTAATCAACGAATATTATTGGAGGAAAAGAATAAGCATGGTATTATTGGATTAGAAACCGAATTATCCAGCGAAAATAGTAAATCTGTGGATTATGAAAAATTTAAGTCCTACTTGGTTGAAAAGGATAAGTTAAATAAGAAGGTGTTAGATTTCTACCAACAAGAAACATGGAGAAAAATGAAATTCCGCCAATATAGTTATGGCAAGAAAAGCATGGATAATTTTCTGAATAAAATCAAAGAAACTTTTGGAGACAATATTCTTATTGGTTATGGAAATTGGAGTAGAAGCACACAAATGAAACATTTTATGCCTACTATGAATAAAGGATTAAGAAAGCAAATCCATAAGAAATACGATACAATAACAATAAACGAATGCAACACAAGTAAGAAATGTTGTGAATGTTATAATAATTTAGATTATTATAGACATAAAAATGGAGAGAAACAATTCCGTCTTTTAGTTTGCTCTAACTGCGTGAGACCTCAAGTCAAACAAACCGTATTTAGAACAAGAGACGCAAACTCTTCCATAAACATAATGAATTTAACAAAGTGGTGGATAGAAAAACAAGAGCGTCCATTATGTTTTCAAATTTCGTCTTTCACCTCTTCAAATACCCAAAAGGAAGAGGAAAAAGTTAGACTATCGTAGGTGAAATTCCTACTATTGATTTTATATTTTTGCATATTTTTTGTCCTCTAAAATGGGCGTTTTAAATGTGCAAAGGTGTAATATATGGTGTATTAGAAATCAATTTCTAATAACAGAAAGACAATATAGATTAGGTATGATACCACACCATTCAATGGCAGTTCATATGAGTAAAAAATTACTTGAAAAAGAAAATAACATATCACCATTTGTAAAAAATATAATAAAAACTCAAGAAGATGAAATATTAATTTTAAAAAATAGGAATTTTGTAAACTTGTGAAATGAGAAAAGGCGTAACATGTAATATTTAAGATCTTTGTGACCATTCTTTATATCCGTTGCTCATGAGTACATTGAAAGAACTCTTCAAATGATCCCGTGCAATCATGAACGACAACATTTCTTTATCCGATAAACTCAACATGTATTCCTTGACTGATGTGCAGATTTTCTCATCTTTTTTCAAATGGTCCGGAATTAGATCCGTGTAATTCTCCATTATTTTTTCAAATTCTTTATTGCTACTCATGTAATGTAATAAAGAATAAATGTTTTTATATTCAATTTTTATTTTTTGTTGCACAAGATTTTGCTTTTGTCATAGATATAAAGTAACTCTATATTGAAATAAAGAGTAGAATTTGGTGGTATTACATCAATTTCACTATCTCCATATCCAAGTTTAGGTGGTATTATTACCTGCCGAACTGTTCCAACCGGCATATCAGTCAAAATAGCCTCATCCCAGCCACTAATTACTTCTCCAGCCCCGACCTTGAATAAAAAGGGTGTTTCACTGTCGCAAGATGAGTCAAATTTATCGGAACTATCAAAATTGTTCAGCCATCCGATATAACTCACTAAGACGTTATCTCCAGACTTGGGTTTATCTCCCTTTCCAACCGTAATGTCTCTATATTTAAGTCCACTATCTGTCATAATGAATATAGATTTGTTACCTTCTTTTTTTTTAAGATTACTTAGTTTACTGATAAGTTTTTTTAATATGGCTTTAGTTTCCAATTTCATTTATATATAACGAAACGAAAATAAAATAATTTATGAATAATGTATCATACATATAATCTTATTCTCGCTATATTGAATGTCACTTGTTTGAAGCATTTTTGTTATACTGGTATCTATTTTATATCCATTCATGGATAAAAAAGAAAACAAATTTGGCACTTCATCTACTGTCATAAGTCCGCATGGATTGCAAGATGATGCTAAAGCAATTCCACAATTCTTTGTACACGGACGCGGATCATTTCCAGAAAACGGGCTTAAATAAGGAAAATTAATCTTTCGCGAAATCTGTCTCAAAGGTCCATCTGGAACACTATTTATAGTGACAATATTTTTGTATTCTTTACTGTGAGAATCCCAATAAGTCTGTGAAAATAAAGTATACGTCTTTTGCGCATGGGTCATCCTTATATAACAATATAGAACAAAAGAAAATTGAAGTACTTATTTTACTTTAGAAGTAGAGAAACAAACATAAAAACAATGCGTGAAAATGGATGCGGAATTTGCGAAAGTCATGTTAGTATCAGTGCTGACAATAATCGGTCTGATTACGACAGAGCAGATGGTTCTGGATATAAATCTGGATATAATGGCGCTTTATATAGGGATTCTAATGAGAGATTGGTTATTGATTCCAAACCAGAATCCGAATGTACTACTCCCATATTTAGATACAAATTTGACACTGATTTTATAGAGGAACTTTCCATCTTTTCAAAGGTTCATCAATACGACGAGAGAAAGAAGTTCAAGGAGAGCTGGGAACTCTGGATAACAGAACATCACGACATTGTACAAACCGAAATTAATCGCTTACAAAAACTGAGTTATGAGGGTGATATTTTAGACAAGATGTTTAAAAGTGCCCGATATTATTTTAGGAAGAAGGACGAGACTCCTAAACCACAAAAGGAGAGAAAAGTGTACGTCAATTGTACCAAGGATTTCTTAAAAATTATTGACGAGTTTATTGTTCAGAATCTGGAATATAAACCATCTGATGGTTTCACAGAGTTTTGCAAGACTCATATTAGCGATCTGAGAATGGAGATTAATCATCTACTAAGAAATCAAATGTTTGATTCCAATGAAATCTTGGAAAAGGTAAAAAAAACATATAAAAATCGTTATTTTATTATTCAGAAACAATTTTAATAGTAAATACATTTCTCCAATTCAGCAATTTCATCTTTTTCTATAAACACAATCATATTTTCTTTTTTCACGGAAGACCACCATTCTGAAAAACTTTTGGGTTTTATCGGAGGAATCGTTTTTTCTAAAATGTTGAACGGCTGCTCGTCCGGTTCATATCCGTAAGAATCATAAAATTCATCTAACCAATCATCGGCATCTTTAACAGCTTCGCAGTCAGTATCCGACTCCATGAATAATATTTTTTTTTCTTTGTGACAAATAAATCCATTAAAAGCTATAATACGCTTTTTCCAAATCGGAGTAAATGATGCATAATAAAGCCAGTCCCACGTATACATCTTGTGCATTTTCTTCGGATTAATCTTTTCTCTCAAACTACAAAATAATCCTTGGACTCCATAATGATCCACTGAATATTTAACCGCAGATCGGAACACTTTATAAGGATAAAATCCGGAATCATAATCTGTATTCAATGTCTCATATTGTTTCAACTTTTCTTCATCCACTGTCACGTAACTATTCTTTTTCTCTCGCGGATTATGTATTGCATCATAATAAGATAGCACTCTTTGTAGCAAAACAATGTGGGGGTCTATAACAAAGGTTGCTTTCCGAAATAATTTGAGTTCTTTGTCTTTGTCCACAAATGGAACTTCATCTAACAGTTTGATAAACTCTGATTCCACTTTATCACTCGGTATTGTCTCTAATATAGTTTTTGCATGGGAAGACTCGGGTCTGGTTTTCAACCATTTTCCATCCAATGGTTCCAATTCAAATTGTTTTACCATTTGCCGAAGAAGAAACAAGTCATAATTGTGCTGCTTTTTAATAAAACTATAAACGATGGATGCAATCGTTTTTATTGGGGTCTTATCCCATGATGCAATTTTAGTCAAGAACTGCGATTCCATATGTGGATTCAACGTCGCATAAAAGTCGTAATAAATGCGGATCAATCCCGTTTTTAGTTCAGACTCAAACCCAGAGTAATATAATTCATACGCCCAATAAAGAGCCTGATCGGGATCTTTATTCCAAAACGAGGCAATTAAGGCAATTACAACTTCATCTTTTAAATATAGATACCTGGTAAATTGAGGGCATGATGTCATGTTAATGCGTTTTATTATTTACTATAAACATAACAAAATTTTTCAATTTTTTATCTCAATAGATAATATAAGAATGGCAAGCGCGTGGAACATGTTTACGAAAAAAATCTTTGAAGAGGGTCGTAAGAAAAACAGCAAGTTTTCTTTCAGGGAAGCTTTAAGTGAAGCGAGCAGGAGAAAGGGTGAAATGGGAAGCATGATGTCTTCCACAAAGTCCAAGTCCAAGAAGGCCAAGAAGTCTACCAAAAAGACACGCAAGGCGAGAAAGTCTCGCAAAGCATAAGGCCTAAGGCTTTTAACCCGACCTAAGGCTTTTAACCCGACCTAAGGCTTTTAACCCGACCTAACATGCTGAATCAAAGAGGCCTTCAAATTTACCCATCATTTGTTGTACATTTTCTCTCTTTGAAGGATCCAGTACTAAACAATTTTTAAGATGGTTTATAAAAACATCCATATATTTTTTGTGTTTTGGTAAAACGTCTGATCCTAATTCATAAGACAATTCTAAAAACATCATATTTAATTCATAAATATCCCATGTATTTATGTATTTCTGCAAATAATTCATTATTACATCTGAAGGGACATTTACAAAGGGTTTAAGAAGAAGAATTGCCTTCTTAACCCCTTCCTCTTTCTCTTGAGAAGAGAGAAAAAGGACAGAATTCTTTGAAAAGTCCTCGCAAATAGTTTCTATATTTGAATAAGATAATCTGCCACTGTGGGTTTGTAGATAGTGAATCATGTATATTTCAAGTGGTTTAAATTGCGATAAAGAGACATTGATTATCTGATCCTGATAATTGGACGAAGATTCAAAATCAAATAGTATGGGGTTCTTTTTTTCATTGAAGCAAATTGTATCTGGAGAGAAATTACCATAACATATTTCATAGGTTTGTAGTAATGACGCAGTTTTCAATAAATATTTATACGATTCAAATATAGAAACGGATAGTTCTCTTGACGATAAAGATTTGAAATATTCTTTAAATGGAAAGAATGTCTGTGGTATTTTGTAAAGAACCGCATATTCTTTATCGTTTTTTTTCAGAGTTTTGTAGTATTGTACCGGGTCAAAATAAAGTTCAAATTTGGGGATTTGAGTAATTTGATAGTTTATGACAATTTCGGCTTTCACTTGTGGAGAGAAAACTTTTATATAGTGATAATCTTTTTCGTCTTTTTCTATGGACTCTTGCGGTAAATCAGAAAACCCTTGCGGTAAATCAGAACACCCTTGGGGTAAATCAGAACACCCTTGGGGTAAATCAGAAAACTCTTGCGGTAAATCAGAAAACCCTTGTGGTAAAACATAATATTTTCGTTGATGTTCTGATATCATTGTATTGTAAAAATATATATTTTTATATTATAATGAAGGAAAAATATGATTTTTGTATTATTGCGGGGGGTACAAACGAGAGAATGGGTATAAATTATCCAAAAACATTGATTCGCATTGACGATGAATTGGTTTTGATGAGGATTGTTCGTCAAATAAAACCTTATGCAAATAATATTTTTGTTTGTGGAAGTAACAAATACAAAGATCATTTTTTGGAAGCTGAAAAGAAATTAACGGATGTTACTTTTTTTCATTTTAGTTCCATTGACAATTCACAAGATTATCCCAATGGAAACATTGAAACGGTTTATCAGTTATTACACAGTGCTACGTTGACTAAAAAAATATTTCTTGTGTGGTGTGATATATACATGACAAGCCATTTAATTATTGAAGAGATGTTGGACAATTACGAAGAAAATTGCGATTTTTTGATACCCACCATTCATAAAAAAGATCCATTTGGATATTTACTTTTGGACAAAAATGAAAAAGCGGTTGGCATTGAATATAGAAAATATAAACCAACTCATGTCGGACACAGCGATCAAAATATATTCCTTTGTGATACTCAAAAAATAAAGAATGCTATAAAACCTACAATGAAGAAAAAAGAATATAACTTTTTGAAAATTATTGGCCATTTAGAAAAAGTTGAATATTACGAAACAAAATATCCGGTTAAAAGTTTTAATTTTGTTCAAGATGTTATGAAAATAAGTAATGACACGTGCGTTTATGATCATGCGTTAGATGATAAGAAATGTAAATGTAAGAAAAATAAAAAAATATTTTATTATAGTATAATGACTAAAAAATGTTCTTGCAAAAAGTTTATTGGAGGTACAACAACAACAAGTCTGAATCTTAAAAATGGAACGCTCTATAATATAGACGAAATGTGGATAACTCTTTCAACCTCCAAGACATGGGATTATAAAGTTGATATAGACGAATCGGTCGGACCAGGTGAAGATTTAGAAATTGATGTCACCAAAGTTAAAGGCACATTTGATGCTCTTATATATGACAACGAGGACGAAATATATCACGAATATCACGATTTTGAACCAAATGATCTTGAAACCACGTGGGAATTAAAGGGCAAAGAGTTTGTCCAAGGTAAACATGGAAATAATCCGGAACACAATGGAGGATCCAGTAAAAAAGTACGATCCGATAGAAAAGAAAGATTAAGACCCCAATTAAAAAATTAAAAATTCTTCTTGACAAGTTATAAAAAAAATTGAATTCAAAAAAGTTATTTGTTTTTATAGACAACAATAAAAACAAACATGGTCAAGAATACCACCGGTGGAAACAGACACAAATCGCAGGCGCGTAAATTCGCCACAGCTGATAAAGTATCATCTAAACTCCGCTTAGTTGAAGAAGATGGAGAAGAGTATGCGGTAGTTACCAAGATGCTCGGAAACGGAATGTGTCACATTCTAACCATTCGCGGTTCCACGATGCTCTGCATTATCCGGGGTAAATTTCGCGGAAAACGTGACAATTTTATCAAGGCGGGATCGTGGGTTCTCATCGGAACTCGTGAATGGGAGTCTGAGCGTGGGTCAGAACCTCAGCTCAATGCAAAGGGTAAACCGAAACTGAATCAATGTGATTTATTGGAGGTTTATTCTGAAATGGATAAGGAAACATTGAAATCAAAGGTAAATGCAAATTGGCATCTTCTTATTGCAAATGATTCTTCCAGTGTTGTGAAGCAAGACGCTGATGAAACATTTGCGTTTGTAGCAGACGATAATCGGGAAGACTATGTTGCCCTCATGGACGCTCATTTGAAGAGTAAAAATAGCAAGACGATTTCACTTGGGCCATGCGAGCCTGTTATGGAAGAAGGAACAAGAGAAAATTTTGAGATTAGTATTGATGATATTTAATTTGTATACATGCACAAGCTGTACAATTATACAAAAAATTTATATTTTTTTTGTGCTAAAGTTATCTTTAGCCTATGGTACTACCTCCTGTAAATACATATAACAATTTACTGCTGCAAAACGAAGATGCGAGTTGGGGTTAAATTCTATGTATTGCTGTAAGGAAGTAATATAACTATAGGGCTGGCTTTAAATTGTAATTAGTTAAATATTAAACTGATAGTTTAATTAGAAAATAATTTATAACTTGTCAAACACGCTGCTAAGTTTTTTTATTGTCTTTGATATAACGTTTTGTTCCGAGGCTCCTCCTGTCTTGGAAACAGGGTTTTGAGGGGTAACAGGGGCGCCACCAACACGCCTCATGTAAGCACGAGGGGTAAGAGGGGCACCACCAACACGCATTTGAGGGGTAGGAGGAGCACCGCCAACGGGCCTCATGTAAGGACGAGGGGTAAGATGGGCACCACCAACACGCATTTGAGGGGTAAGAGGAGCACCACCAACGGGCCTTTGAGGGGTAACATGGGCACCAGCTGACATTTTGGCAGCCTTCTTAGCGGCATTCTTAGCGGCCCTCTTAGCGGCCCTCTTGTAATTCTTATTGGAAGAAGCGCCTTTTTGTACAGATACGGGAGCCTTGGCCTTGGCACCACCTTTTTTCTCCTCATCATCGCACCCACAATCATCGTCATCATCCTCATCATCATCCTCCTCATCATCCTCATCATCCTCATCATCATCCTCCTCATCATCCTCATCATCCTCATCATCATCCTCATCATCCTCATCATCATCCTCATCACAATCACAATCATCGTCTTCCTCATCTTCATCCTCATCATCATCTAAATTCTTGTAGAAATCAGATAAAGCCTTCATGGCATTCCAGCGTCTTCCACCTTTTCTTAAATATTTGTTATTGGTAGATAACACGTAATCAGTGCCGCGCATTACACCTTTCCATTGATCTTCGTCAGAAAGATTCTTTACGCCGAATTTTTTTACAATTTTGCAGAATTCTTTGCAGTTGGGACCAAAAACAAAATCTGTTTGTTTAGAATCATCTCCCATATTAATAAATTTAAGAGTAGAAAACTCAGAAACAGTTTCATATTCCTTTTCACAAGGAGAAAACTTGAATTTAATACTGTCTTCTTTGCTCATGATACGAAGTGAATTTCCTAAATCAGCAATAATAGGGGATTCTTCAGCATCTGTTAAAGATATTGTGAAATGGTATTTTGTCTTTGTCACAATGTGGCACTCTTTAGAATCAAGTTCAAATAAATCTCCAAAATAACCACCAAATTTATCTAAAAAATCCGGGCTCACAGTGGGGTATAACAAAGAGTAGTCGGGACAATAGCTAATATAAGCACTAACGGGGACGCGTTTTAATCCTTTAGAATCAGGAAAGTTACCAGATTTATTAGCAACACCTAAACGAATAAAAGTAGTCATTATTATAGCATATATTAAGATTTTTTTATAAAAAAAATTTTAAAAACAGTAGTCAAATTTGGAGACAGTATCAGGAGAAACAGACGGCATTTCAAGGTTGTATAAGCAATATAACCATCCGTTAAACCTCGTCAATAATGATCCATCTCTGGAGGTGTTCTAAAAAGTTTCATTATAGATATAAAGTATATTTTTAGGTGTGCGACAATTTATACCAGCGAAGAATGGGAAAAAAATTCTTGTGTAGGGCAGTGTTGGCTTTAAATTATAAACTGTTAAAAAAATTAGTGATTGGCCTATATCCATTCACAGTCTTAACCTTCACCGGGCTCTCTCCACCCTTCTTCTTAGCGACGGTAGGCTTCTTAGCGGTGGGCTTCTTAGCGGCGGCGGGCTTCTTAGTAGCTCCTCCCTTGTAATTAGGATTTTTGGATTTGGCAACATCAGGAGCACCACCCTTCTTGGTGGCGGCAGGCTTCTTAGCGGCGAGCTTCTTAGCGGCGGTGGGCTTCTTAGCGGCTCCTCCCTTGTAATTAGGATTTTTGGATTTGGCAACATCAGGGGCACCGCCCTTCTTGTTAGCGGCGAGCTTCTTGACGACTTTCTTCTTGGGAGAAGCCTTCTTAGCGGCGACCTTCTTCTTAGCGCCACCTTCTTGGCAACCGCATTCCTCATCATCATCCTCATCATCCTCATCGTCGTCATCATCACAGTCATCCTCATCATCATCTTCATCATCATCATCCTCCTCATCATCATCCTCATCCTCGTCATCATCACAGTCATCCTCCTCATCATCCTCATCGTCCTCGTCATCATCACAGTCATCCTCCTCATCATCCTCATCATCCTCATCATCCTCATCGTCCTCATCACAATCACAATCACAGTCTTCCTCCTCCTCTTCCTCTTCCTCTTCATCGTCATCGCAACCGCAATCAACAACGGGATCCTCTTCCTTTTTTCCTCCTTTGAATTTACCAGATTTTGCATTAACACCGCCTAAACGAACGCGAACAAAAGACGACATTATTATAACATATATTAAGATTTTTTATAAAAATAATATTAATATAAAATTTATAGTTGTTTCTTAATTTTTTGTATTAAATCTAAAACCTTTCGTATTTTATCTTTAGAGCCAACTTTCTTACCTCCAATTTTATTATTGTCGGCAGGCTTGCCACCACTTTGGTTATCGTCTTTCAAAGATTTATAAAATTCTATCAATTTTATACAAACTTGTTCGCGTCTTCCACCCTTTGTAAAATATTTATTCTTTGCAGTCAATACATAATCTTTTCCTCCAATAATATTTTCCCAGGAGTCTTCCTTTTTGGGGCATTTTATACCAATCTTTTTTAACATGGCTAAAACGGAAGGATCAACATTAGGACCAATAAGCATATCTGTTGGGCTTGAATCTGGGCCAATATTTATAAATTTAATAGCAGTGTATTCTGATGTAGAAGTTTCTTTTTCTTCGCATTCGCAATAACTCACTGGGATGTTTGATTTTTTAGAATCAGTTTCCATAATACGTAATTTGTTTCCTAAAGTTGCAATAATAGATTCTTCGTGCAAAAAAGTTCCATCTCCATTTACTCCTCTTTTACAAAAAGATAATGTAAAATTAGAATCAGAATCTTTTAATACAATAAGATTTGATTCTTTACCTCCCGTGTATAAATCGTAAAAGGAATATCCAAGTCTCATCGCTATTTCTGGGCTAATTGTGGCATAGCTTAATTTGTATTCTTCGCAGTAATTGAGAAATACATTTACTAATGAACGATTACGTAATTCAGTTCTATCGGGAACATCTCCACATTCATCAACAACTCCTAAACGAATCTTGTAAAAAACCATATTTATATATTATATAAATATTTTTTGTAAATCAAAACGTTTGGATTCTACAAAGTACTTATTAAATAGACTTAAATGTAGGCTTGAATATTAAACATAGCACTGCTGTTAAAATGTCTAAATTTAAATCCAACAACGGGTTTGTATTTACTCCCACCGATTTTCCAGAATTAGATGGGCTAAATATTGAACAAAATCAAAAGAACAATCAAGAAAAGGCTTGTTTTATTGATGCGATTTCAAAAAAACAGGAGGAAATTGTCCCTGTTTTAAAATTAAAACGAGGATGGGTTGGTATCTCTAAAGATGAACATGGGGAAACTATATACACACATGACGTGGGTAAATCGGATTCAGAAGAAGAAATTACTCCGAGAAGAGTAATAAAAAAAATGGAATTGTGTAGGGAACGTTTTAAGCAACAATTTATTGAATTAAATGGCGTAGATGAATATGATAAAATATATATGAATTATCAACAATATGAATCGTCTGACGAAGATATTATGGATACTAATATATCAGACGATGAGAATGAAGAGATGGAAAATCAAGAAGAATATGATTAGTTAAAAATGGAAAACCTTTGTATAATATTTGTATAGGTAGGAATGGAAAATATAAATGAAGATTCTATTAGAAAATTATTTAATTCCGGGAGTGTAAAAACAATTCAAATAAATTGTGTTTATATTAATGAAAATAAATCAATTGTAAAATGTGAAAATTTTTTATATTTGTTGAAAACCGAAAATTTAATTACAAGAGATGAACTTGTAAGTATAATAAAAAAACAGCGTTGCCAAAATAATATAAATCACAGCGTATTTTCTATATTAAAGTATAATTTTGATTTAGATACAAATAATATTTCTCACTTTTTAGAAGATGATATAACCCAAAGTAATATATATTTAACATCTTTGAAAAGGATTGAAGATATTCAATTCAATAATACTATCCTTTTTTTTCATGATATTAATGAACTTGTCATAATATTTCACGAAAATAAATTGTACTCAAATAAAACAAAACGCGTATACATAACACATCCACACAAAAAAACACATAAACGGCCTGTAGACGATGTAAATAAAGTGATATAAAGGGTTTATTACTAACATTCCTATATGGATTCAGAAACTATTTCAATTGGAGAGAAGGGTCATCTACAATATGACTGGTCTCATTGCATTAAGAATAGATTCGTGCAATTCCAATTTCAAATGACCCGGACAGACTCGGATGGTATAAACATGTTGGAAAACATTTTGAGAACTATGATGGAAGATTTAATAAAAATGGAAAAAACAGACAATGAAACCTACAAACTACTACTCATGTTATTGTATAAAACTATTTCTTATACTCGGGATATAATTGATGGTAAAGGAGAGTATATGTTGGCTTATATGATGATTTTTGTCTTTTATGAGTATTTTCCAGAAGCGGCGTTATACGCATTGCATCGGTTTGTTGATTGTGGAATAGATCATCAATATGGTTCTTGGAAAGATATGAAATATTTTTGCAATTATTGTTATAAGACGCGAGGGCTTCCTCCAAATCATCCGTTAATTCAGTTTGCGATTGATCTTATGAGTATTCAATTGAAAAATGATATTTATAACGAAAAAAATATTAGTCTTGTTGCAAAATGGATTCCTCGTGAAAAATCTAAGAAGTTTGGGTGGATTTTTGATGAACTTGCGTTAAACTATTATCCTGAATACCATCTTTCGGCCAAAAATTCTGGGGCAAAAGTCCGGGCATTTATGAAATCCAAACGGGAACTGAGAAAAATAATAACAAGGCTTAACTCTAATTTGGATACGATACAAATTAAACAATGTCATGAACGCTGGTGTGAGATTGATCACTCAAAAATAACGTCTTTAACAATGGTGAAACAGAGGGAGTCATTGTTGAATCTAACAAAAACTGGTTCTATAAGAAGCGATCAACAAGATCGCATGCAGTGCGCTAATAATATAAAATATAGTATTGAAATCGGAGACTTTAATGTCAAGGGAGAACGTGTTTCAATGCATGAGTTTACAAGGGAAGCATTCAATATTAAAAATATGATTTCTCATGGGAATATATCATCGGATAATATAAAAACGCAATATGATATTTTGAATCAGCAATGGAAAAATAGCTCAGCGACTACACCTTCTTTGAAATATATGATTCCGATGATAGATGTATCTGAATCTATGAATGGAGAGCCTTGTCATGCTGCAATATCACTTGGTATAAGAGTAGCTGAAAATTCAGTACTGGGAAAACGAATTCTGACCTTTGGCCAAAAGCCATGTTGGATAAATCTTGAACACTGTGATAATTTTACAGACTATGTAAAAGCCATTTCACAAGTTCAATTAGGAGGTCCCACAAATTTCTATGAAGCATTGGAGATTATATTGGAATCTATTATTGAAAATAAATTACCACCAGATATGATTGAAAATCTAACCATTGTCATATTTTCGGATCATCAAATTCAAAAAGACAATCATCGCCAAGTAACTACAATGTATAATGAAATAGAATCTCTCTACAAAAAAACAGGGAGTAAACCGCCTCATATATTGTTTTGGAATTTAAGATCTACAAATGGTTTTCCTTCTCTAAGCAATCAAAATAGGGTATCTATGGTGTCTGGATATAGCCCTTCTATTCTCAATTTATTTTGCGAAGGTAATTCCAAAGGAAAAGTTAATTATACGCCATGGGACCTATATATCAACATACTTGGTAATAAAAGATACTCTATCATGGAAGAAGGACTTTCATTATAATGAAAAAAATTGACAAGAATTCTCTCCCGTTCTACAAAAGATAAAAATCTATAAATATGATTCCCCTTTTAACAACGCGATTTAATAATGAAACATGGAATGAAAACGAGGAGTATCGTTCTAAAAAATTTAAAGAATCATTCTCTCATATGTGCTTATATCCGGTTCCACAAAAAATGGCTTACTGGGTTTGTCCGAACAATATCTGTTTTATAGTTGAAATGAATAATTCATCAAATAAGATTGAAGGGATCGGAATCATAAGAAACAAAATAGAAACTGACTATTATTATCATGTCTATAAAGAGTGTACTTTTAATAGATATGTCTACAAAGGCAAATATCGTTTATCGCGAGAGCAATTAATAAATTACAATTCTGACATTGTTGATATATTAGATAACATATTGTTTAAAGGAAAGACGCATTTGAAAAGGGGTATTGGTTTCACTGCAATAACCGACAAACTCCAAAGGAATCCAGTTTGTTCAGAGCATAATTTATCAGAAGAAATAAAACAGATCTTTCTGCAACATTACAAACCTGCAATATTTGCTGAAAAAAAGGCACCACCGGAAGAACAACAAGACCGAAAAGAAACATAGAGAATATTGTATTATATTAGAGTAATGGATACAGACGTGAATAATTATTCCATACCGGATCTATTTGCTATATTAGATTTGACGGAAGACAATGCAACACCAGAATTGGTAGAACAAAAAACTGGATCATATATTACTCGGTTTTCAAGAGAAGGGAACGAAGATATGCGACTTTTTTTTGAGGATATTCAAGAAAGATTATTGGATTTTTTAGAAGAAGAAAATGAAAAAACTACACAAAATTGGATAAATAATGAATATTTACAACAACCTAATGACACACAAAGAGAGAAAATTACAAACAGAAAAAATGAGATTGGTATATATGAAGAAAACGAGCACAATGTAATGAACCGAAATCAATTAGGAGTAAATAATAACTTTAATGTCCCGGTGGCACAAGATTCTTTAAATCCGACACTGAAAAATATATCAGAACGGTTTATCAATTTAGACAGTCAATTTCGTCAAAGTGACGACCCAGCGACAGATTACAGTTTAGATTTGTCGGATCATCTGAAAGATGTACTATCTTTGCGACTTTACTCTTTTCAAATTCCAGTAACATGGTATAATGTAGATGTAGCGTATCACACGACGTGCTTCTGGATATGCGATAAAGTAAGTGGAATTAATGTATTGGTAAACATAGATCCTGGTAACTATAGTGCCACCGATTTGACCTCCGCTATATCAGCCAAATTGGCCGCGATTGGTTTTACATCTTTACCGTCGCCATCTGTTTCCTATAACAATCAAACAGGTAAAATAACGATAAATTTATACGGTGCTCGTTATACAAATCCAATAAACAGTGCGGAAATGTTTATTGTTACGGAAGCGACGAATATTACTTTTTTTGATTTTACTTCCCAGTTAACTTGCGAAACGTCCTGTGTTAACCAGGGTTCTTTTATTAATCAATCTTTAGGATGGATCATGGGGTTTCGGTCTAATATTGAGACTATAACCCCCAACGGAATTACTGGACAAGCCATTGTGGACTTGATCGGACCTCGGTATTTAATATTAGTTATAGACGACTACAATCAAAATCACTTGCACAATGGATTAGTTTCAATAACAGAGATTTCAAAGACTTTAAAAATGCCATCTTATTATTCGCAAGATATGCCTTATACGTGTGTTCTTGGAGCTGCTACAACAATTGCCAATGAGAAAGCATTTTACGGAAATAAAATAGTGGGATCTACTTCTTATCCACAAGTTTTACCGAGCGCACCAAGAACACTAACGCAAACACAGATATACACAATAAATGAAATTATAAAAACAAGTGATCAGACATACAACTCTCGCCCTCAAGCTCCAACAACAACAGATGTATTGGCATTAATACCTATAAAAGGTGGGCAATCTCTCGGATCTTTGTATACAGAGATTAGTGGTTCGTTACAAACATTTAAAAGGAGTTATTTTGGTCCGGTAAATATTGACAGATTTAGAGTAAAATTATTGGATGATAAAGGAAACATATTGAATCTCAATGGCTGTGATTGGTCTGTAACTCTTATATGCGAATGCTTGTACCAATATTAAAACTCTCGGAAAAAATTATAGTGTAATAACAAGAAACATGTTATTAGACTATACCGGTTTCTACGGTCCATACATACTATTTTTCATTTCTCTCTACTTTCTTTTATCCAAACAGGTATATTTGACAGTCTTTGTTGTAGGGTACATTTTAAATGCACTATTGAACATCATTTTAAAATACATTATCCAGGAACCTCGTCCAAATAAAGATATTCATAAATTTAATGCACTCAAACAACAGAATAAACATGTACCGTTTAATTGGTATGGAATGCCATCAGGTCATTCACAGATGGCACTCTATTCTACTGTTTATGTGTATAATGCAACAAAAAATATATATGTTCTCGCCTTTTTCTCTCTCATGTCAATAATCACTATTATACAACGTATTTATTATAATAAACATACAATTATGCAATGTTTTGTTGGGTCTATAGTTGGTTCTCTCGTTGGATATATTTTTTACATGTGGGCAAGGGATTATCTCTCCAAAATATAAATATAACAAATAAAATATAACAATAGTTTATGGGCGCAGGAATTCTACCAGTAACATTAATTAACGGCAAAGTACATCTTTTGTTCGGGAGAGAACAAAAGAACAATGATACTCCAGGCTGGAGTGATTTTGCAGGAGGAAATGAAAAAAACGAAACTCACCTTCAAACTGCAATTAGAGAAGGAACCGAAGAACTCACTGGGTTTTTAGGAAGTCAAGAAAATTTGAGAAACATGATGAGACGATACGGAACGTATAATATAGACTGGAATAATAGTTACCGCATTCATATTTTTCCGTTGGAATATGATCCTTCTCTCATAAAATATTACAACAATAACCAGAATTTTTTGCAGCGTAATTTACCCCCTCGTATATTTAAAGAAACCAAGATATTTGAAAAAGCGGAAATTAGATGGATCCCCATTGATAAACTGGTTGACATAAAAGGTAAATTCAGATCTTATTATCAAAACATAATCCCTTTAATTAACGAGAATAAATCTCAAATTTCCGCGTTTGTTAAAAAGTATATTACTCCAGGAGGTCGTTATCGCAAAACAAGACGAAATATGCCGTTAATCAGTGCAAAGACCAGTCGTCGGAATAACACCGCACGTCGGGTCAATCCTTTAAACCCATTAATAAAATATATATTTCCCCAAGAGTAACTTAAAAAGGGGGTTGAAGAATGTTTACTTTTTTTCCCAAAAAGTGAAAAGGGTTTTAGAAATTGGACAAAAAAAATGTCCAAAAATGAAAAGTGGATTCTAAAACCTGCAAAAAACATTGAAAAAATTGCATGTGACCAACTTGGTAAGAACGTTTTTTTCACTTTGAAAACTTTGTTATCATAAAAAAAATTCACTTTTTTGAAAACAATTTAGGGGATTTTTTTGTTAGTATTTTATAGCCATGAATCCTAATAAAAAAGTCCCAAAAAATCCCCACCAAAATTTTGAGTGTACATTATGTCACTATTCATCGTGTAACAAGAAGGATTATTTGAAGCATTGTTCCACACGTAAACACAAAATCCTAATGAATCCTAATGAAAAATCCCCTGACCATAATGAGAAAAATTTGGTTTGCGAGTGTGGAAAGCAATACAAACACCAGTCATCTCTGTTATTTCACAAAAAAACGTGTAATTATAAAGTGGAAGAAAGTCACGCAGAAGATGGGTTTGATAGCGCACCAACAGAGATACAATTCATGTTTTTAGAAATGTGCAAACAAAATCAGGAATTGAATAAACAGAATCAGGAATTCAAAAATCAACTCATGGAGTTTATGAAAACTCAGAATGACGCACCAAAAACAAGTGAAACAACGATGAATAATTGTTATAATACGACAAACAACAACCGATTTAATCTCAACTTTTTCTTGAATGAGCAATGTAAAGATGCATTGAATTTGACCGAATTCATTAATTCTCTCAAAATAACTCTATCGGATCTGGAAAATGTGGGGAAGCTTGGGTTCTCCGAAGGAATATCAAAGATATTTGTCAATGGTTTGAAGGAATTAGATATTACTTTGAGGCCTATTCATTGTAGTGATTTGAAGAGAGAAGTGATATATATAAAAGATTCGGATGCTTGGGAAAAGGAAACAGAGAGAAAAGATAAATTGACAAACGCAATAAAACAAATCTCTCACAAAAGTATTAAACAGATACCATTATGGAAACAAACTCACCCAGATTGCAATGAAAGTGAATCAAAACAAAACGACCAATATTTGAAAATTATAAGTCATTCTATGGGGGGATATACCAAAGAAGAAGACGATTTGAATTACAATAAAATTATAAAAACTTTGGCAAAGGAAGTAGTGATTGAAAAAGTATGAATATGTTTATTGCTTGAAAACATATTCATGTGATAGAGAGAATCTTTAGTAAAACAGGATGACGTTTAAAAATAAATAATATTTTCAGTTAAATTTTTAGGAATAAATGTATAATAATAAGGGAAATTCAGCGGAAACACTGTCTTTAGGACATCCAACAAATTTAGATACTCCTCGTATGTCTCAAAATATTCAAACCTTCCATTGGAGAATGTATGCATCTATTTCAAATAATAAGCATCTCATAACACCACAGATAGCATTTGACCATTTTAATAAAATAGGAAGAAAGACACCAGATTTATACGTGGCTTACTATCGGGCGTTTTATAGTATACCAGAACGATTTAAAGAAAACGCATACAGAAAATACTTAAAGCAGAAATGCATGATAGATAAGGATTTTTCTGATCCGGAGGATTTGTACCATTTATATGCAAAATTTGGACCCACTTTTTATCCTTTGAATAGCGAATATTATAAGATTGTATTTGATATTGATGATGATTTTAACGAAGAAGTGTACAAATCGTGTTACAGTGAATTAATTTTTACGGATGTATACGATTTATTATATTATTTTCACACGCGCGGGAAAACGGAAAAACCATTGAACGAAACCTATTATAAAAAGTTATACAACATACCCGAAGATTTTGACTATGAATGCTATTTGAAGACTTATCCAGAGTTGAAAGATCAGTGTACAATGGATAAAGATGTTTATCGCTTTTATAACAACAGTGGTAAAATAGTTTGTCCTCTAAATTATGAATATTATAGGAACAAGTTGAATATTCCTACCGAGTTTGATGAGAAAGTATATAAACGTTATTATAAGGGATGTTCTCTCCCGTCAGAATACGATTTATTAGAATACTATAATACAACGGGTTGCATTGAAAAACCGTTGACCGATGACTATTATAGGTTAAAATATAATATTCCTGAAAAGTTTGACTGTGAGAGTTATATTAAAACATATCCTGAGTTGGCTGAAATCTGCAGAACAAAATTAGAATCCTATAAATTTTATAGAGAGAACGGGGAAGAAACTTATCCATTGGATTATTCTTATAACCGTATACATTTGAAAATCCCTCCCGAGTTTGACGAAAAGATTTACCGACAAACATATAGTGAACTCATTTTTAGTAATGAATACGACTTGTTATATTACTATTCAACGCGAGGTAAAATAGACAAACCACTGAATGACAAGTACTTCAAAATGATGTATAATGTTCCAGAAGATTTTGACTATGAAAGTTATGTTGCAGTTTATAGCGACCTGAGGGGAAAATATAAAAATAATAATGAGATTTATAAATATTATTGTGACCAAGGAAAATTAACACATCCAATTAATTATCAATATTATCGTAAATTATTAAATATACCAGATGAATTTGATGAAAATGTATATAAACAATACTATGATGAAATAAAAGTAAACAATTCAAAAGATTTATTGTATTACTTCTCTTCCGTTGGTCATAAAGAGAAACCATTGAACGAGGGATATTTTAAACTTAAATATAGTTTACCGGATGATTTTGACGCGGATTGTTATATAAAAACTTATCCTGAATTAGAAGAAAAATTAAAAGACAAAATAGATGTTTATAAATTTTTTAATGAAAATGGTAAAGGAGAATATCCATTAGGATACAATTATCATAGGAATCGGTTGCAAATACCAGAGGAATTTGATGAGGAAACTTACAAAAAATTTTACAAAAATGACGTATTTCCAAGTGATTATGCTTTGTTGGTTTATTATTCAACCATTGGTCACAAAGATAAACCATTAACTGACCAATATATGCAATTGAAATACTCTATAACAAATGAAATGAACTATGAATGTTATGTAAAAGCAATTCCAAATTCAAAATGTAAAACCAAAACAGATTTTTATAAGAATTGGAGTAACGGAACTGTATTTTCAAACGATGAAGAAAAAGAAAAGTATTATCGCGAATTATATCAAATATCAAGTGATTTTAATTCAAAACTATATTACGATACATACACCAGCGATTTCTTGGAATACAATATAAAAATAGTTTTAGACCATTATAAGAATAAAAAATACGAGACCCATTCAAAACATAACATGAAATACTTAATCAATCTTTACAATTTGCCAACAGATTTCAATTACGAATATTATATCAAAATGAATGATGTTATCTTTTATGGGCAAGATGAAGATACAGTATGCAAGTTTTATAATAAACAACTATTATTGAAAGATATTTACAATAAATGGATCAGTTCTAAAAATAAAACCCTACAAAGTAACCGGTTTATAGAAAATTATGAATATATAAAATCTTTACATGATAGACTCAATGAAGATGAGTTGCGTTACTATTTTTTATTAAAAGAGTTTTCTCAAATGTATTACACCAATGATTACATGCCTTTTATTAATAGACAACGAATCTTAGAAACCTATGAAAAGGTTATTGTACCTGTAAAAAGAATGGAAGAAAGAAGTCGTATTGTAAAAAAAATTTTTTTTGACGAGGGTTCATATAATACAAATATAAAAATAATGACGCGTTTAAAAGAGATATCTCCCAATCAAAATAATAGTATTCCACTAATTGAAATAAAAAAAGAAGATTATACTTCTGAAGTAGATGAAACTGAAATATATTATGAAGAAATTGTTGAAATGAAAGAAGAAATACAAGTAAAAAAGGAGACAATTAATTCTGTGGAAAAAGTTGGATATTCATATGAAAGAAACGAACGAGATTGCATGTTAGGAATACCACAACTATACGATGACGTAGTAACAAATAAGTATTTAGAATATTTTTCTTATCGGAATTGTGAAATATATTCATCTTATTTGTTGCAACAAGTTATTGCAAATAATAATTTTTCAAATAATGAGATTGTAATGTTTGCCTTTGACGCAAAACCTCATACATTGGTTTTTATTAAAAATAATATATTTATATTGGGTAAACATTTTTCAGTAACGATAATATGTAAACAATCGGATAACAATTTTTATTTGGGTTTTAGAAACGAGATCGGGCAAATAAATATATTGCCTTTGTTGGAAAATCAAGCTACATACAATGATGTAAATGAAATGATGTATACAAAACAATTTTGGAATAATTTTCAAAAAGAGAATATTTTTTTTCATATAGGTGTCCCTTTTATTACAAGCTCTTTTAAAAATGTCAATAAAAATGGTATATATTTTTTCTGCGGGCATCCAACTCAGGATCTTTCATTGAGAACCTATAAAAAAAGTTGTATATTAGAGTTATTGGATGATAATGAAACTATAAATATACCCGATACAATCTTATCTTACATGAAAGAGTATAGTTTAACAAAATCACCGATAAGTTTTCAATATTCAACAAAGTTTCAAAATAGTGAAATATTGGAATTAGAAAAAGTTCAAAATATTAATGAGTATTCGCAAAATAATAAAACTTTTTGTTTAACAGATAAAGGCTGCTTTACTTCTAATACATATGAGTTTACAATGAACAATATGTTGAATAAAAAATATGCGTAATAAACTTATCTGAAAAAGAAACACCAAGAAAAAATTGTAAAAGAGATAGTTCTACTAAATGTGAATTATATACAAAAATATTGTTTAAAAAATATAAACAGTTGTCATGATTAAAAATTTAAAAAAGAAAAATTTTTATTTTCTTCATAAATAGTAAATAATGTCTAATAAATCAACCAAACAAAAAGGTGGTAAAATAGAGCTTAAGCAAATAAATTTGACATCAAAGTATTTTTTGGCAAAAAATTTAATTTCTACAAAACATGGCGGAGGAGGTAAAACTGAAACTGGTGTAATAGATTATAACATTGTTTTAACCGATCCTGAAGTGTTTGATATTTTAGCAGAACATGAGGAAATTACTATAGAAATGATAACAATTTCTTATAAAGATGAGATTTTGTTTAATGGAAGAGTAGAGACAATGTATATAGATATTTTCATAAACGATATAAAATATGAGAACATTCGTCTTGTAAAAAACAAGAATAAATCTGGAACTGCAATTATCCATAAAACTTTTCATAAATTTATAATGTCAGCGAATATACTTTCCTCCGATTCCAAAGTAACATCAAGTTTGTTGGTTGAAGAAAAGGTTGAGGATGTTCAACAAAAAGGAGGAATATCAGCATTAAAACAAAGGATGCAGATGGGGGGAGAAGTAATTAAAGAACTTGGACAAAAATGTTCTCCTAATAAAAATAAAATTGTAGGATATGCTATTGACATTGTATGGATTGCAACTGGATTAGCAACTGCATATTATATCTTGGAAAAATAAATCAAATACATGTGTCTATTAAAAAATTATACTTTATGATTGTAAACTATAATTTATTGGATAAAAAATTATATTATAAATAATATAATAGTAATGACGATAATAGAAAAACAGAATAATTTTTTGCCACCAGAAAATGATTATAGTATAGTTGTAAAAACAATTATTAATCGGGCATTGAATAAAATATCAAACTTAAAATTTAATTCTAAAATAGATAATATTACAAATATTATCAGTCTTGTATCAACTATTGTTTATAGTAGCGTTCATGATGGGGTGGATTTTAATTTAAGTCCTCACTCTATATGTTATGTTACTTGTTCTTTATTGCATCAAGTATTAAAATTAACAACAAGTGATCCGTCTGATATAATATTTAATGTTGAAATATATTACTGTGAAATCATAACAAACGCAATAAAAAATAGAGAAGAAATTATTGAAATAGTAAATTTGACATATAATAAGTTGGAAAAAAATTCAAATACAACTCCGAGAGAAACTGGTTCCGATCAATTTAAAATTGCAGAACATTATAGTTGTTCACATAACTCTATTTATATTATAGCATCAATTGAAGTATTAGATTTAGTAAAAAATAACCCAACAATAGATGATGATAGTTTGATTGAGAAATGTGTTAATAAACTATTTAGCTTGGGGTGTGATATATATGTGATATCTGCAATTGTTGGTGTAACCATACCATTAATAAGAAATAATATTGGAAGTAAATTATCTATAAAAGAAAATGAATATTTAGCTTTAATATCTGGCTGTGCAGCAAATATAAATGTCTTGAAAAGTGATAACTCTAAACATTTTATAGTTAGAAGCGTTCATAAAAAAATAGAAAAAAATGGTAAATTTATAAGTGCACTCTTTATTGTATTGACAATTGGAAAATTATTTAGAGTATTTTAATATAGCATTATTTAAGTTGAAGAGATTTTTTTTACAATCTTATTGTATATTAATATAATGAGTGGAGATAATCCAACCCAACCAGATTCAAATGTAGCAACAGGACCTCAAGGTGAAACGGGAGCAACAGGACCTCAAGGAGCAACAGGAGCAACTGGACCTCAAGGAACAACAGGACCTCAAGGAGCAACAGGAGCAACTGGAGCTGAAGGAGCAACAGGAGCAACTGGATCTCAAGGAACAACAGGACCTCAAGGAGCAACAGGAGCAACTGGATCTCAAGGAACAACTGGATCTCAAGGTGAAACGGGTCATCAAGGAGCAACGGGTCCTCAAGGAGCAACTGGTCCTCGGGGTGAAACGGGTCCTCAAGGAGCAACGGGTCCTCAGGGTGAAACGGGTCCTCAGGGTG
>Ga0114966_10000291_pt1 | contig 48517 bp, 48 predicted proteins | sample M_130207_XF_Meta_FD_87029 | JGI IMG/M metagenome (GOLD analysis project Ga0114966, IMG submission 87029) | Freshwater microbial communities from Lake Montjoie, Canada to study carbon cycling - M_130207_XF_MetaG | ecosystem: Environmental > Aquatic > Freshwater > Lake | place: Lake Montjoie... | reverse complement strand
GGGGTACATTTTTCGCGGCCAGAGTTCGGGAGTGGCGGGCAAGGTTTTTCAAGCCTGTGGGGTTGCACTACCACCCACCTTGCGCCAAGTCGGAACGGCACTCAATTGTGACTCCGAGGAAGGAAAAACGTGTCACTAGGCCTTTTTCAAAATCGCAAGCCGCCGGAAATCAACAACTTCCGGCAAAATAGTGTAGAAGATGAGCCAAAGGCAGGTTTTCACTCCCTTCCCACCGTCCTTGGAAATCGCAATAAGGCGCGATTTCTACATTTCCACCGCCGCGACGGCGCTGCCGTCGTTTCCCGCCCAATCCCAAACATGAGCTCCGCCCACCCCGAGTTCCCCTGATCGATTCACGAAACCGTCGGACCAGGGACCTCTGTGAGCCGATTCTCATCGTCGAGCTTTACCTTCCTTACCCATACTAAACAGCGAGGAGGCGTGAAAAATAATGTTACTACTGTCCAAAACAACTCGAGAACCGGCAACACGTGTTTAACTATGGGTCTTAATTTGTTTTTTCGCGGAGCCAAAAATAGGGATCGTTGAGGGTATCTCCGTGGGGGACCGCGGTGTGCTGGACCTTATTAGCGACAGGGGTTAGTTGGGCGAGGAGGAGGAATAGACGGCTGCTGCGCGCAGTCTCCTAAGATAATAGGAACTTTGTGAATTCGCGATCTCCGTGTACGTCGGTGAGGCGCATGTCTCGGCTTTGGTAGAGATAGGTCAACTTCAGATGGTCCATCCCAATTAGTCGGAGGATGGTGGCGTTGACGTCGTGGGCGTCGACTGGTGTATCGACGGGGCGGAGTCCGAACTCGTCGGTGGAGCCGTATACCTTGCCGCCTTTGATGCCTCCGCCGGCCATCCACATCGAAAACGCGTACGGATGATGATCGCGTCCGTTGGCTCCTTCCGCCAAAGGCGTACGGCCGAACTCGGTCCCCCAGATGACTAAAGTTTGATCGAGGACGCCGCGGGACTTAAGGTCGGTGAGGAGACCGGCAATGGGGAGGTCGCTTTTGGCCGCCATCTTGGTGTGGCCACCGGTTAGGTCGCTGTGAGCGTCCCAGTCGTCGCCTTGATGGGTTCCGGAATAAAGCTGGATAAACCTGACGCCGCGTTCGGCCAGACGGCGGGCGAGAAGGCACTTCCGGCCGAAATCATCGGTCGCTTTTTCGCCGATGCCGTAGAGCTTTTTGGTGGCATCCGACTCCCTCGTGATATCGACGGCGTCGGGGGCGGCGGCTTGCATGCGAAAGGCTAGTTCATAAGACGCCAAGCGGGCTTCGAGATCAGAGTCACCGGGGCGGTCGGCGAGGTGCTGCTGGTCGAGTTTGTTGATGAAGTCAAGAGTCGAGCGCTGGGTCTTCTCGGCGATGCCAGGGGGCGAGGCGAGGTCGAGGATGGGGTGGGGGCCGCCGCGGAAGACGGTGCCTTGGTAGATCGCTGGGAGGAAGCCGGCACCGTAGCCTTGAGGGCCGCACTTCATGGCTCCGTCGGACATGACGACGAAGCCGGGGAGGTTGTCGTTCTCCGACCCTAGGCCGTATAGGCTCCAGGACCCTATACAGGGGCGGCCGGGGAACTGGCTGCCGGTGTTGCGGAGATAGATAGCCGGGGCATGGTCGAAAGCATCGCCGTAGCAGGAACGGATGACGGCGATGGAGTCGGCGTGCTTGGCGATGTTGGGGAAGAGGGTGGAGATTTCGGTGCCGGATTGGCCGTGGCGCTGGAAGGCCCAAGGGGAGCCGCGCATGACCGCTTTGGTGAAATCGATCCGGCTGGTTTTGAGGCCTTTGACGAAGGAGGCGGGGATGGTCTGGCCGCTGCGTTTGGTGAGCTCGGGCTTGGGGTCCCAGGTGTCGATGTGGCTGACGCCGCCGTGCATGAACAGATAAATGACCGTTTTAATTTTGGTGGGGAAGTGGGGCGGCTTGGCTCCGGCGTGGAGGAGTGAGGCGGCGGCGAGGGCTCCGAAGCCGGCACCGGTCTTGGCGAGGAAGTGGCGTCGATTGAACATGTTCTTAGTCCACGTAGAGAAATTCGTTGATGTTGAAGAGGCCGCGGAGGAGTTCAGTGAGAGCCGCTTGGCGGGTACCGGAATTTTGTTCCTGTTGGGCAAGGAACGCTTCGGCAAGTTGGCGTTCGTACGGGGTTGGAGGGCGCACGAGGACGCGCTGCCAGGCGGTTTCGATGGGATCGGCTTTGAGGGAGGCGGCGAGAGACTTGGCTTGGCGGAGGAGGAAGCCTCCGTTGAACAGGGAGAGTGACTGAGGGGCGGAGGTGGAGGACTCTCGGCGGGCGCAGGTTTGCATGGATTCGGGGGCGTCGAAGACCTCCATCATGGGAAGGCGGAAGGTCCTCTTCTGGATCATGTATACGGCGCGGCGGCTGTGTTCGGTGGGGTCGGTGGAGAGGACCCAGGTGTCGTCAACGCGGCCGATGAGGCCAAAGAGTTCCTCTTTACTGAGAGGCGGGACGACGGGTTTGCCGTGCATTTTGAGGTTGAGAGCACCGGCAGATTGGAGGACGGCGTCGTGGATTTCCTCGGAAGACAGGCGGCGGCGTTTGGCGTGGGCGAGGTAGATGTTTTCGGGGTCGGTGGGGGTGAGTCCGGCGGACTGGCGGTAGGTCGCGCTCGTCATGATGAGGCGGTGGAGTTTCTTGATGGAACCGCCTTGGGCGGCGAATTCGGAGGCGAGCCAGTCGAGGAGTTCGGGATGAGAGGGAGGCGCGCCGCGGGTGCCGAAATCGTTGGGCGTCGAGACGAGGCCGCGGCCAAAGTGCTGCTGCCAAATGCGGTTGACGAGGACTCGGTTGGTTAGGGGATGGTCGGGTTTCGAGAGCCATTCGGCGAGGGCGGCGCGGCGGCCGGTGGTGGCGCGGTAGGGGATGGGGCCGGTCGAGACGGCCAGTTCGGGGGCAACGAGGGAGACGTCGCCGCCGCCGAGTGCGGAGAAGAAGCCGGGGTTGATTTCGGTTTTTGATGTCCCGGGAATGAAGGTTTTGGGGGAGACGTCGGAGGCATCGGTGATGCCGCAGGCGAAGGGTTTGGGCTTGAGGCCGGCGAACATTTTAACGAGGCGGGTTTGGATGGTTTGGAGCTTGCTGGCGGCGATGGGATCGGCGCAGTTTTGGAGTTCTTTGCAGGTGGCTTGAACGGCGCGGATTTCTTCGGCTATTTCGCGAAGTTTGATTTCGCGGTTGTTTTCAGCGACATCGTAGCCGAGGGATTCGAGGCGGCTGAGGGGGATGCGGGACTTGATGAAAGGCGCGAAGATGGCCTGCATGCGGAAGTAGTCGCGCTGTGGGATAGGATCGAATTTGTGATCGTGGCAGCGGGCGCAGCCTGCGGAGAGGCCGAGGACGACGGAAGACGTGGTGTCGACGAAGTCGGTTAAGACCTCGACGCGATTGATGTCGGCTTGGTCGGGGAAGCCGTCGCGGTTGGGGCCGACGCAGAAGAGGCCGGTACCGGTGATGGCTTTGGGGTCGTCGCGGTAGAGTTCATCGCCGGCGATTTGTTCGCGGAGGAAGCGGGGGTAGGGCTTGTCGGCGTTGAAGGAGTCGATGACGTAGTCGCGATAGCGCCAAGCGTCGGGGATGTGGGTATCGAGTTCGAAGCCGGCGGTGTCGGCGTAGCGGACGAGATCGAGCCAGTAGCGGCCCCATTTTTCACCGTAGCGGGGGGAGGCGAGGAGTTGGTCAATGAGTTGTTCGTAGGGTGCAGCGTCGGCGAGTTGGCGGGCGGTGGGGGGGAGGCCGGTGAGGTCGTAGTAGGCGCGGCGGACGAGGGTGGCGCGGTCGGCTTCGGGGGCGGGGGTGAGTTTGTGCTCGGCGTGTTTGGCGGAGATAAAGTGATCTATGTCATTTCTCGGCCACGGGGAAGATGACGGGGGGAGGGTTGGGCGTTTGACGGGTTGGAAGGACCACCAATTGGATACGGGGGAGGCGGGGGCATCGAGCCAGGGGGCACCGGCGTCAATCCATTCTTTGAGGGTGGCGACATCGGCGGGGTCGAGGGGCTTATTGGCGGGCATGGCTGGGACGCCCGAAAGGCGGGCGACGGCTTTATAGAGGCGGCTGGAAGCGGATTGGGAGGGGACAAGGGCGGGGCCGCGGGAGCCGCCTTGGAGTGCGGTGGCGCGGGAGGAGAGATCTAGGCCGGACATTTTAGCGTTGGCGCTGTGGCAGCCGAGGCAGTTGGCGGCGAGGATGGCGTGTGCGCGGTCGGCTAAGTCTTGAGCGGGGAGCAGATAAGCGCTTAGGGCGGTAAGTAAGAAACGTCTCATGGCCGGCCCCAGCATACAATATAAGAATGTTCGGAGCAATCGAGGCGGGTGGAACGAAGTTTGTGTGCGCCGTAGGAACGGGTCCGGATGATGCCGTGATATCGGCGGAGATTCCGACGACGACGCCGGAAGAGACGATGGCGGGGGTGGCGGCGTTTTTTAAAGGGAAGAAGTTGCGGCGGGTGGGGATTGGGTGTTTTGGCCCGGTGGATTTGGCGGGGGGAAGGATTGCGCGGTCGACGCCGAAGGTGGCGTGGCGGGGGTTTGGGATTCAGGCTTGGGTGGAGAAGGCGTTAGGGGTGAAGACGGTGCTGGATACGGATGTGAACGGGGCGGTGATGGGGGAGTATTTGTGGGGAGCGGGGCGGGGGATTGATCCGCTGCTTTATTTGACGGTGGGGACGGGAATAGGGGGAGGGGGTATAGCAGGAGGGCGACTATTGCACGGTTTGCTGCATCCTGAGATGGGGCACGTGCGGGTTCCGCGGGTGGAGGTGGCTCCGGGAATTTGCCACGCGCACGGAGATTGTTTGGAGGGTCTGGCATCGGGTCCGGCGATTGCGGCGCGGGGTGGGGATTATGGGTTAGCGGCGGAGTATTTGGGAATGGCGGTGCAGAACTATACGTGTGTGCTATCGCCCCGGATGATTTTGATTGGCGGAGGGGTGATGAAGCATCCAGGAATGCTGGGAATGGTACGGGCGGCGGCGAAGAAGTATATGAACGGCTATGCGCCGTTGCCGGTGATTCGAGCGCCGAAATTTGGGCAGCGGGCGGGGACGTTCGGGGCTTTGGCATTGGCAGTGAGAGGGGGCAAGGTTTGATTCTGTTTTCGGAAGCTTTACGCCTGATTATGCATGGCGTCTTGAAGGTATTGCTGCGGGTGAAGGTGCGGGGAGCGCGGCTGCCGGAGAGTGGCGGGGCGTTAGTAGCGTCGAACCATTACTCGTTTTTGGATGCATTTTTGATGGGTTCGGTGACGCGGCGGTGGATTCGGTATCTGTTGTGGAAGCCTTACTACGAGAACAAGTACGCGCAGCCATTTGCGAAGGCGTTGTTCTGCATACCGATGGCGCAGGAGGGGATCCGGGAGATTGTCGCGAATTTGCGCGGAGCGCAGGCGGTGATTCAGCAGGGCGAGATGGTGGGGATTTTCCCGGAGGGCGAAATTACGCGGAATGGGGCGATGGCTCCGTTTCGGCGAGGCTACGAGAAGATTTTGCAGGGCACCGATGCGCCGATTGTTCCGATGCATATTAGTGGCTTGTGGAAGCATCCGGTGTCGCCGACAGCGTCGCCGTGGTTTCCGTGGCGGCGGTGGGAGGTCACGATTTCGGTGGGCGAGGCTCTGCCGGCGTCGACAACGCCGGAGGATTTGCAGCGGTGCGTTCTGCGGTTAATCGGGGACACACTGGGGGATCGATTCCGGGTGGTGGTGGAAAAGGAGCGCGATACGGAGGCGGTGGGTACGATGACGTTTGGGGAGTGGTGGGAGGAGTCGTCTCGACGGGCGAAGGAGAAGATTAAGGGTGGGATTGAAATCGTGTCCGACGAGGACCCGCGGGAATTTGCGATTGCGGTGATGGCGGCGCAGTTGGCGGGGCGGGCGGTGAGCTTGGAGTCAGTGGTGTTACCCGTGCCGGGGGCGGCGGTATACATGGATGGGGTGGGGGTTGGGCATCGGGATTTGCTGGCAAACATTGAGAGCGCGGCGCGGTTTGGGGTGCCGGTGGCGGGGCGGTTGTATGAGTTGCTGTTCGCGATGGCGATGGGGCGGCGGTGGGAGGCGGGGAGCGGGGATTGGCTGGTTTATTGGGAGATGGGGGGGCCGGTGGCGTTTGAGGGGGAGTTGCTGTTGGGCGTGACTAAGCGGGTGGACGAGGGAGGAACGGAGTATTGGCGAGGGCCTGGTAGGGCGGGGGAGTGGACGCTAGGGAAGCGGGGTTAAGCGGATGTTGCGGTACTCCATTTGGCCGCGGTCGGCTTCGAAGCCGATGGGGCCATTCGGCGGGATGGGCAAGGCCGCTTCGAGGAGTTCGCCGTTGCAGGTGGCGTGGGCGAGGTTATCTTTGACAAGGACGACGAGTTCGTTCCAGTCCTGGGGTTTGTAGTTCTTGAGGGTATTGTAGGGACCGGCGAGGAGGTAGTCGCGCACCTGCAGCTGGGGCCCGCGCAGGAAGAGGCCGCTGTCGGCGTTGACCTCGGCGCGGAACTCGAGGCGGAGTTCGAAGTTGCCGGGGAAGTCGCGTTTGGTGGAGAGTCGCTGCTGGGCCTTTTCGGGTCCGGGGTGGACGATGAGGATGCCGTCTTTGGCGGAATAGCGGGGGGCGGTGCCGGGGTCGAGGGGGTCGCGGGTCTTGTTGTTTTTGGTGGTGGTCCAGGCGGAGAGGTCTTCGCCGATGACGAGAGGGAGGCGGAGGGAGGGTTCGGTTTTGGTGGGGAAGTCGGGCGGGATGGGAGAGGTGATTTCGCGTTTGGCGAGCCACTGAACGACGCGCGGGAGGATGGTTTGGAAGGCGACGTCGTTCAGGTTGGGCGGGTCCGATTGATCCTTCCAGAAGTGGCCGTTGGTGCTGCTGTAGACGCGACCTTTGCCAAATTGGACGGTCCATTCGATGGGCCAGTAGAGTTTGGTTTTATTGTCGAGAGCGTAGGAGAGGATTTCGACGTTTTGGGCGGGTCCGCGGGCGAAGAAGTAGACTTCGAGTTCGGCGGCCATCCAGGCGGCGGGGAAGCCGTGGTGGATGGGGTGATCGCCGCGTCGGTGGACGACGGTATTTAGACGGGGGCCGTGTCCGGTTTTGTCGCCGTTGCCGGGCGCGTGGAATTTGAGGTCGCCTTGGGCGGAGAGGGAGATGGCGCGGCCGAAGCCGGCTGGTCGCCAGCCAAGGCCGATGATCTGGTTGTAGGCGGGCCAGTTGGGGAAGGCGTTGTTGGCACCGTGGTAGATGTAGACGCCACCGCCGACAGCGACGTAGTTTTCAAAGTCGGTTTGGACGGATTTTGGCCACTGGGGGCCGGCGGTGGAGCCGTTGCTGCCGCCGGGGATATCGTTGCAGGTTTGGATGACGACGTCATAGTCGGCGAAGCGGGGCCGCCAAGTGTCCCAACCGGGGGCGCCGGCTGAGTTGGGAGCGGTGGTGACGGTGACTTGGAAATCGCCAGAGGCGGCGAGAAGGCCACGGAGGCGTTGGGTGTTGCGGGGCCAATCGTGGTTGCTGTAGCCATCGACGATGAGGACTTTGATAGCGGCCGAGGCGGGCAGGGCGAGCGCGGCGAGGAGAAGAACGAGGCGCAGCGGTGTCATGATCAGTAGCTAAAGTTTAGCGCGATCAGGAGTTGGCGCATGGGTGTGGCGGTGCCGGTGATCACGCCGAAACTGTAGATGGGAGGCGCGCGCGGTATGGTTGCATGAGTTACACATTTCTGGGCGGAACTCGAAAGTCTTGCATTCGGCGATGGGAAAGAGCTTGATGAGCGAGACATCCTGGGTTTTGCGCCAGTGGCCACGCAGGGTGTTGCGGCCACATTCCGGGCAAGGAATCGGTAAACACGGCCGGGTTCTGCCAGCCGGTCTGGCTGTTATCGGGCTTGACCGGATTCACTCCGGAGACGTAGTTCAACCCAATCGCGGCGGTAAAGCCGACATTGCCGGATTGAATATAGGTTCGGACGTTTTCGCTGGCGCGTCAGTTCGGCCAGGGGTAGCTTTCCTTGGCTGCCGCCTTTGCTTCCGCGGAGCAGGGCGAGGTAGGTTGAAGAAATGAACAAGGTTAACTTAGCCGAAAAACTGGCGATGATCGGAGGCCACTGGACTCCGCGGATTGTGGGGGAGTTGAACGGTCAACACGTTAACTTGGTTAAGTTCCAGGGGGAGTTCGTTTGGCACGACCACGGCGACGAGGATGAGCTGTTTCTGGTGTTGAAGGGTGGGTTTCGAATGGAGTTTCGGGACCGGAGCGTGGAGTTGACGGTCGGGGCGTTTTTGATTGTGCCGAAGGGCGTGGAGCATCGGCCGGTGGCGATCGAAGAGGTGGAAGGGATGCGGTTTGAGCCAGCGGCGATTCAGTACATCGGCGAAGTGGATTCGCCGATGACCGTGCGGAATTGGGAGCGGATTTAGCCGGTCGCCGACGCGCCTTGTTGTATTGTGGGAGTTGGGAATTTCATTGCGCTCTATACTTTATCCGCTGTCGCTACAGGTGAACGGGGGGCCATGTTTTGAAGATGGCGTCTGGTCCGGCTTCGTCTCTTTTGACACTCCCGGATTGACGCTGGGTCAACTCGAAGCCGTGGCGCGGTACTACTACAGCTTGGGCTACGGCTACTTCTGCCCGACGATGGTGACGTCGAGTCCCGAAGCTTATCGGGGGAATTTGCCAGTGTTTCGGGCAGCCCGGGACTTTGATTGGGGTCAGGGGATACTGCCGCCGCATCTGGAGGGGCCGTTCCTTTCACCGGATTGCATGGGGGCTCACAATCCGGCGTTTCGTCAGGAGCCGACGTTGGAGTTTGCCGAGCAGCTATTGGATTGGTCGGAGGGGTTTCTAGGGTTTTTGACGATGGCACCGGAGCGGGTAGGGGCACTGGAGGTGATTCGGTATCTCGGCGAAAGTGGCGTCAGCGTGAGCCTGGGTCATATGGACCCGGTGGTAGAGGAGATTCAAGCTGGCCTGGAGGCGGGAGCGACGGCGTTTACGCATCTCTTGAATGCCGCGACGCGCGAGAAGATTTCGGCGAAGGATTTGCGGATGGTGGCGCAGTTTACCGATCGACGGGCGTATTCGATGATTATTCCGGATGCGGTTCATGTATCGGCGTACGCCGTCACCCTGCTGGCGCAGAGCAAAGGGCCAGACAAGGTGATTTTCGTTTCTGATGAGAGTCCGCTGATCGGGGCTCCGGTGGGGACGACCGCGGAGGCGTGGGGGCAGAGCTTTTCGATTCGTCGGGACGATGGGGGAACGGTGCGGTCGTATCCGCTGAGCGGTTCGTGCACGTCGCTGATCGAGGGCATGAACATTGCGCTGGGTTGGGGGGTGGCGCGGGAGGTGGTGGAGATGGGGGTGACAGCGAACGCCGCCGCGTTCTTGGCTCCTGCGTTGAGGCGGTTTGGGATTTCGTGTGAGGAGGCGCCGCGGCATTCGCGGGGCGTGGAGTTTCGTGGCGGGCTGTATGTGGCCCAGGGAGAGGAGTAAATGGAGTTGATTGTACCGGCAGTTACGCCAAGCCTGGATGGGGCGTTTCGGCCCTCGGCTTTGGCTTGGCGAGCGTTTGCGCAGCGGATTGCTGGCAAGGGGCGGTCGATTCGGATCGCGCTCGAGCAGGGCGACGGGTCGACTTACGTTTTTGAACGGATGATTTTGGCGGACGATATCGCCGTGAATCTCCGGTTTCTGGAGCGGGAAGTGAAGTTTCTGCTTTGGGCGGTGGGCGGTTATCGGATCCACCTGGACGCGCCGGGGGATTTGGTGGCGCTGTTGCGCGACTATCTCTACCGCTACGAGGCGAATCGACTTTTTGACTTAGATGTTATGGGGCCGACGATTTACGGGCGTCCATGTGAGATCCTGCATGCGCCGGGGGCGGCGTTTCCAAAGGCGTCGCATGTTACGCTGCCGTTAGGGCGCCATACCGGCGGGTGTCGGGTCGCGATTGACAAGGGCGCATCGGACATTAAAGCTTACGCGGAGCAGGACGGGGTGCCGACGTATGCAGGGGAGTTCAAGTGGGATCCCAAGCCGCAGAGCGATCCGGCTTACCACTACGAACATATTCGCCATGCGATCCGCGCGGCAGCGGCGACCTTGCCGCGCGTGGACGCGATTGGGGTGAGTTCGGCAGGGGTTTATATTGCCAACGAGCCGCGGATTGCGTCGCTCTTTCGAGGTGTGCCGCGGGAGCAGTTTGAGCGGGAGATTGTGCCGATGTACCACCGGATTCGGGAGGAGTTCGGGGGGATTCCGGTGGTGGTGGCAAATGACGGAGCGGTATCGGCGCTGGCGGGTTCGATGTCGCTGCACCGGAACCGGGTGTTGGGTTTGGCGTTTGGGAGCAGCTTGGCGGCGGGGTATGTGGACGGGGCGGGGCAGATTACGACGTGGCTGGACGAATTGGCATTTGTACCGATTGATATGAACCCGCAAGCCCCGGCTGATGAATGGTCGAACGACCGGGGATGTGGTGTCCAGTATTTGTCGCAGCAGGCGGTGAACCGATTACTGGAGCCAGCCGGCATTGTATTTTCCGCGGAGATGGGGGTTCCGGAGCGTCTGGAGCACGTACAGGAGATGCAGAAGCGCGGCGACGAGCGAACGGCGAAGATCTACCAGACGATCGGGGCGTATTTCGGGTACGCGCTGGGGCACTATGCGAACTACTACGATATTGGCACCGTGCTGGTGATGGGTCGGGTGACGACGGGGGAGGGAGGGGAGATTATTCGGCGGGTGGCGGGGGAGGTTTTGGAGCGGGAGTTTCCGGAATTAGAGATTGATGTGCGGCTGCCGGATGAGGCGAGTCGGAGGGTGGGGCAGGCGGCGGCGGCGGCGTCGTTGCCGCAGCTCTTGGGCAGAGGAAGGTTTGAGACGTCGTGATAATGGGCTAATGGTTGCTGACGGGACGGATATCGACTTTGGCGGCTTCCTGTCCGTTACGGAAGGCGGGGTTATTCCAGAATTGTCCCCATTTCCGCGTCGTCTTCGGCGATCAGAATGCTTCTTCGCATGAACGGGTAAGCGATTTCCTGAACAGAGCGTAGAGGCGAACTGTTGACGGATTCGACCAGACACGGGACATTCATTGGATACGGGCGCACCCATTAACTGAAGGGGTGGCCTCGGTTTTGCAGGGCGGGTGATCTTCGGTAGAGAATAGAGGTCTTATGACCCGCCGAACATTCCTTGCCGCGGTGGCAACTGTGGCCGCAGTAGCGCAGAAAAGCCGCCGCCCTAATATCGTGTTGATCTTGATCGATGATTATGGGTGGCGCGACACTGGATTCAACGGCAGTAAATTCTATGAGACGCCGAATATTGATCGGCTGGCCCGCGAAGGGATGGTGTTCACCGACGGTTATTCAGCCAGCGCGGTTTGCTCCCCGACCCGGGCGGCGATCATGACGGGTAAGTTCCCGGCACGACTACATGTTACGTCCCATCTGCAGGGTGCTTCAAACCGTTATCACCACACGAAACTGATTCAGCCCAGCGCCCGGCTCGAATTGCCGCTGGAAGAGGTGACGATCGCGGAGTTGCTCCGGGGAGAGGGATATCGGACGGCCTGCATTGGCAAGTGGCACTTGGGTACAAAAGGATTTCTGCCATCCGACCAAGGCTTTGATTTGGCCTTGGCAGGGGACGAGGCCGGGTCGACGAACAACTTCTTTTATCCGGCGTGGCTCAAGAAAGTGACGCTCGCTGGGAAGCCGGGGGACTACCTGACGGATCGACTGACGACGCTAGCGGTGGAGTTCATTCAGAGTAATAAAGATCGGGAGTTTTTCCTCTATCTGCCGCACTTTGCGGTTCATACCCCGATTGAAGGCAAGTCTGAGAAGGTGAAGAAGTACGACGCAAAGACGCGACCGGATGAACCGCAGAACTATGGCGAATACGCGGCGATGATTGAAAGCGTGGATGAGAGCGTCGGGCGAATTTTGGAGGCGTTGCGGGAGACTGGGGTGGCCGAGAATACCTTCGTGTTGTTTAGTTCAGACAACGGCGGAGTAACGTCGCGGGAGTGGAAGGGGCGGCCGGTGACGTCGAATCTGCCGCTACGAGTGGGGAAGGGACACCTTTACGAGGGAGGCATTCGGGTGCCGACGGTAGTGCGGTGGCCAGGAGTTACGAGGCCGGGCAGCCTTTGTGCCGAGCCGGTGGTCAGCTACGACTATGCGCCGACGATTGCAGAGGTGGCGGGGGTGGCGAAGGGGAAGTTGCCGACCATGGATGGGCGCAGCTTCAAGACGCTTTTGCGCGGCCGTCGTAGCGGGCCGCGGGATGTGTTCTGGCATTATCCGCACTATAGTCCGCAGTTGGGTCGGCCGGCAGCGGCGATCCGAAATGGAGATGACAAGCTGATTCTGTTTTTTGAAGGGGGTAAGGTGGAACTCTACAACCTGAAGAAAGACATCGGGGAGTCGAAGGATTTGGCAGCGGAGCTGCCGGCAAAAGCGGCGGCGATGCGGAAACGTCTCGAAGAGTGGCTTGTGCGGACGGGTGCCCAGATTCCGACGAAGAACCCAAGCTATGATCCGGCGCGTGAGTTTGAATTGGGGGAGCCGATGGGTCCGGTGACCGCGAAGTAGAGGTTGTTCTAAACGAGGCGTTGGAGATAGCGTTCGAGAATAGCAAGGCGAACCAAGGCTCAAGCCTCGACGGCCTCGTCCAGTTGCCGCAAGAGGATTTGCAATCGGAGGGAAAGCTGTTCCGCGATGCGCATTTGATCGGCAAGATGCATGGCGGCAAGGACGGCAATCCTTCCAGCGTCAAGATTGCCACCGCGGGCGATCGAGCACATCAGTTCATCAACTCGACGGGCCGACTCTTCAAGTTCGGCCGGATCCCCGGTGGTCGACAGATTGTAGACTTGGCCAAAAACACTAAGCCTCACCTTTTGCGATTCGGAATGCGTGTCGGGAGGGGCGGACGCGTCCATAGCAGGATGCCTTAGGATTCGGCTAGATGGTCCATCTGACCGAGTAACTTCTCGATCCGATTCTTGACATGCTTCCGTTCGGTCCGGAGTCGTTCAAGTTCCGCGTCGGCAGAGGAAGTGTTGGACTTTACGCTTTCCAGTTCTACTAATGCCCTCTTTTGCCCGGCGAGAGCAGCGGTTAGCTGCTCCTGCAGAGAACGGTTTTCTTCCTTGAGTTTATTCACCAGCCCAACGGCCTTGAGGATACGCTCCTCCAGGCCCTGCAAGCTATCAGTATCTTCAAAGAGAGGAGCCATGGTATTGATTTAGGCGAGAGCGGCTTTGGCTTTTTCGACGAGGATGGCAAAGGCCGGAGCGTCGTTGGCAGCGATATCAGCCAGCATCTTCCGGTTCAATTCCACACCTGCTTTGGCGATGCCACTGATAAAGCGACTATAGGACAAACCACCGAGATGGCATGCCGCATTGATACGAACAATCCACAGCGAGCGGAAGAGGCGTTTCTTCTGACGGCGACCGGTGAAGGCGTATTTAAGGGCTTTTTCGACCGCTTCTTGCGCGGACCGATTCAGCTTGGATTTAGTAAGGAAGTAACCCTTCGCCCTGGCGAGGGTTTTCTTCCTGAAATTTGTACGTTTTGTTGAACGTTTGACTCTAGGCACGTTTTATCTCCTTGTAGATGAGTGATTAATCTGGCCGGCGGAACGGGCACGTGCGAGGAGCCTCGGCCGCGCGGGTGAAGGGGAGAAGGCTCCCCCCCGGCGCAATGCCTAGTAAGGCAGCATGCGCTTCATTTCCGGGCTGTTCGTCGGATCCATGACGACTCCGGCCTTCAGCTTGCGCTTGCGGGCCCGGCTTTTGCCGGAAAGGAGGTGGCGGGCATTCGCATGGTGACGAATGACCTTACCGGTCCCGGTCTTTTTAAAGCGCTTTTTTGCGCCTTTATGCGTTTTCAACTTCGGCATGGGATTTCCTTGGGGGAATGATAACGCCAAGACTAGACGCACAAATGGAGCGTTTGCGTCGAGGCGCACTTCGATCAGGATACCACGTTGCAGTGTTTTTCGTAGTATCCCCAGGTAAAGTCGGGGTCGCGGAACTCGCGGACTAGCGAAAAACCGTTGCGACCGGTGAAAAAGCCAACAGAACGGGCGTTGCGCAGCGGGGCGTGCATGATGACGGCTCCTAAACGTTGGGCCCGACTTTTAGCGAACACCTCGTCCAGCATAGCTTGAGCGAGGGCTTGGCCTTTGTAAGCGGGAAGGAGGGCGATTTGGTCGACGAGCACGTAACCAGTGAGCGGAAGGTGGCTGGCGAGGACGGCAGATTCCGGGGACAGTTCGGGCTCTTCGCCGGCGACGGCACGGAGAAAGCCGACGACGCGACCTTCATCGATGGCGACCACGGAGTAAGCAGAAGCTGCGAAGCGACGCGAGTATTGTTCCGCTTCGGCGATGCAGACGAGATAGCCTTCGGCAGAGCGGGCGGAGTTTGGATGGAAGCGGACGGCATCCGCGACGGCGTAGGCGCCAGGCCCATGTTCGGGCCCGGCGGAGACGATGGAGACCATGTTTCTATTGTGGCTGTTTATTGATCGCGTCGAGCAGAATGAGCGTGAAATCGGCGCCAGACGGCACCCCGTTTCGGGACTAACGAGCCGTGGTCATATAATCAAGTTCAATGTCGGGGTGGATTCGAACGTTTGCGAGGTACTGGGGGGGGGGAGCCTTCAGCGGTGATGGATTTGGAGCGCACCATGCGGCCCACTGGGCATCAAACCCGAGAGGTCGTTTTTCCACTCATACTGTCCGTATTGCTTGTTGAACAGGCGCGCGAGATGAAGAAAGTCTTGTTGCTTTTGCGTCGGTGAAAGCTGCACAAATCCAATTACGGCAAGGATAAGTTCGACTACGAGAATTGGCATATTTTTACGATACGCTCAAGCCACGACTTTGTTCCCAATGCTTTCCCTTATCGAACGCGGGCAGCGTTTATCTTAATCGATCGATTCGCGGCGGCATTGTCGAGATTTCGAATGATAAGTGCCATCGTGAGACTATCGCGCTGCCCATCAAAACGTCCACGCAGGATGACAATAGTCCGTCTTCCCTCACCGGAGGCTTGACCGGCGAGATACCCGCTGGAGACGGTATAAGAGAACGTCAACTGCGTGCCATCGGCGAGGGTGAAGTTGACGGTCTTATCGTTAAACTGAACGGTGCCGAGTTGTTCACCTTTCGATTCCTGTTCGAGTGACAAGAGGTTCCACCGGCCTTCCACTGAGGCCGAGCAAAGCGCAACGGAAAAGAACAGCAGACAGAGCAGCAGACGAGGCATCGCTTTCTTTTGAAAACCTACTCCTGATTATCCTTCCATTCTTCAAGCCACGCCATCTGAATGGCTTCGAGCTTCCCTTCGTTTGATTTCATTGGGTCGTCATCGAAGTCTGGTAGGGCGACGATCCATTGATGGAGGTCAGTGTAGCGAATATGAAGCGGGTCAATCGCGGGATGTGCCTCGAATAACGAGAGGCCGATATCGTCAAAATCTTGCCAAGTGAGTTTTTTCATACGATTTTGGTCCCCTTGAGGACGTTACGCACCGCCGAGTTCATCATGTTTTCGGCCAGACCTCGTGACGCGAGATCGAGCGCTTCCATCTTACTCTGAATCAGCACATGGTCGTCGCCGTGGTAGCTGAGGTGCAGCTCATTGATGGCTTTGTCGACGGCGGTTTGCTCTTCGGCGGGGAGATCGAACCAGGCGTCGCTCTGCTTGGCTTTGTCAACGGCGGCGAGAATCCGGTCGGCTTCGACGCGGGCTTCGCGTACCTGCCGTTCGTTAAAGTCGGCTTCGGCTTTGTCGAAACTTTCGAGGATCATAGCTTCGACTTGTTCGTCGGTGAGGCCGTAGCTAGGCTTGATTTCAACCGATTGCTCCTTCCCGGTGCGAAGGTCTTTGGCGCTGACGTTGAGAATGCCATTAGCATCGATGAGGAAGCGAACTTCGATGCGGGCCATGCCGGCCATGACGGGGTCGATGTCTTTTAGGTCGAAGCGGGCGAGAGAGCGGCAGTCGCGGACCATTTCGCGTTCACCTTGCAGAACGTGGATCAGCACGTTGCGTTGGCCGTCGACGGCGGTGGTGAACTGCTCGGTGGCCGACGCCGGGATGGTCGAGTTCCGAAGGATGAGCTTGGTCACAACGCCACCCATGGTTTCCAGGCCCAGGGACAAGGGCGTAACGTCGAGCAGGAGTTGGTCTTCCACCTCACCGGAGAGGATTCCGGCCTGGACGGCGGCGCCCAGTGCTACCACTTCATCTGGATTGAGTTCGGTGTGTGGCTCGGATTTGAAGAGCGCGCGAACGGCTTGACGGACTAGTGGGATGCGGGTGGAACCACCGACGAGGACAACCTCGTCGATCTGTTCGGGGGTAACACCGGCGTCGGCCATGCAGGCCCGGCACGGTGCCAGCGTACGGTCAATGAGGGGGGTGATGAGCTTTTCGAAAACGTCGCGGGGGAAGCTGCGGCGATATTCGCGTCCTTGATAATCCAAGGTGATGGTGGCAGCGGGTAGGCTGGAGAGTTCGTGCTTGGCGTTGATGACGGCGCGGCGGAGGCGTTGCACCGCTTCGTGGTCGTTGCTGAGGTCGCGGCCCCACTCAGTGTCTACGTCTTCGAGGGCAATGCGGAGAAGGAGGTCGTCGATGTCGTCGCCGCCGAGGTGGGTATCGCCGTTGGTGGCGAGGACCTCAAAGAGACCTTCTTCGAGCTTGAGGATGGAGATATCGAAGGTACCGCCGCCAAAATCGTAGACGGCGATCGTGCCGTTGCGCCGCTTGTCAAGGCCATAGGCGAGGGCGGCAGCTGTGGGTTCGTTGACGAGGCGGAGGACTTCGAGGCCCGCGATGCGCCCGGCGTCTTTGGTCGCTTGGCGTTGGGCGTCGTTGAAGTAGGCGGGGACGGTGATGACGGCCTGGGTGATGGTTTCGTTGAGAAACGCCTCGGCATTTTGCTTCAATTGGCGAAGAACATAGGCGCTGATTTCAGGCGGGGTCAACTGTCGGCCACCGACGGCGAGACGAATGACGGACTCGCTGCCTTCGGCCATCGCGAAGGGGAGCAGCGCAAGTTCGCCCGCGACGTCCGCGGCGCCCCGACCCATCAACCGTTTAGCGGAGTAAACGGTATTCACCGGGTCGGTGAGTAGCGCTTCCTGGGCTTCGGCTCCGACGACCGGTTCACCGGTCGTCGGGAAGTATACGACGCTGGGAACGATGGGGGAGCCGTTTGTGCCCGGTACCACGAGAGGAGCGGTAAGGTCGAGGAAGGCGACCAGGGAGTTGGTGGTTCCGAGGTCAATGCCAACGACGCGAGGCGGTGTATCCGGCGTATCGCCGAAATCGATTTGGAAAACAGACATGAAATTTTAGGATAAGGCTTGCTGGGCATCGCGCACCAGATTATCGATATAGCGCCGCCGGTTAAGCAGGGATCGGAGCGCTTCCAGATGCGTATCCGCGGGGGCGGCGTCGTAGGCGGCAAAGATGCGGTCCCGCTCGACATCGAGGTCCTGGCGGAGGGCGGTGAAGTGAGTAAGGGCTTCGGCCACCTGCTTCCTGGCGCCGGAATCGCCGTCGCGGGCCTCTTCAAGAGCCATGTTGAGTTCGAAAACTTCTTCGAGAAGTTCGGCCGGCACGGTGTTGGTGCGGCTGTCCGCGGTGTCGTAACCCAAGAGCTTGAGCACGTACTCGGCGCGCGCGACCGGATCGCGGAAGACCCGCCAGGCGTCGTTCAAGAGACTCGTGAAATCGAGAGCGTAACGCTGTTCATCAGCCGAGGCGCGGGCGAAGCGGTCGGGATGGTGCTGCTTGCTGAGCACATAGAATTGGCGCTGGAGCTCGGGAAGATCCAACGCCAATTGCAGGCTAATGCCGAAGACGGCGAAATAGTCAGCCGGAAGAGCGTTCATGCGGTAAATGAGGTTCCACAACCGCATGCCTTTTTGGCGTTTGGATTGTGGAACTCAAAACCGGACTGCATGATGCTCTCCTGGTAGTCTAGGGTCATGCCGTCGAGAAAAATGAAGCTCTTCGGGTCGACGAAAACCTGCACCCCATCGTAGTCAAAGACCTTGTCGGTGGGGCGCGGTTTGGTGTCGAACTTAAATTGATAGCTGAGCCCGGAGCAGCCGCCACCGAGCACGCCGAGCCGAAGCCCGCCCTGCACACCCTGTTTTTCAAAGGCTTGGCGAATCTTACTAACTGCTTTAGGGGTGACTTCAATCATATTAGTGAGCCTGAGCGAGAGCGGCCACGTCCGCGCCTTGTTTCACTTTGTAGTCGGTGATGGCGGCCTTAATGGCGTCTTCGGCGAGAACCGAGCAGTGGATCTTCACCGGAGGGAGCGCCAGTTCGTTTACGATGTCGGTGTTTTTGATCGCTAAAGCTTCGTCAACCGTCTTGCCCTTGAGCCATTCGGTCGCGAGCGAAGAGCTGGCAATGGCTGAGCCACAACCAAAAGTCTTAAACTTGGCGTCGTCGATAATCCCGGTCAAAGGATTCACTTTGATCTGGAGCTTCATGACGTCGCCGCATTCGGGAGCGCCGACCATGCCGGTGCCGACCGCGGAATCGGACTTATCCATCGACCCGACGTTGCGGGGATGATTGTAGTGATCGAGTACTTTGTCAGAATATGCCATTTGATTCTCCTAAAATTAGTGAGCTGTCCAGTTAGTGAGCTGTCCACTGAACCTTGCTAAGATCGATGCCTTCTTTCACCATTTCATAGAGGGGCGAAAGTTCGCGCAGTTTCTTGACGACCGAGATGACCTTGTCGGCTACATAGTCGACCTCGGCGTCGGTATTGAAGCGGCCGAGACCGAAGCGGATCGAGGTGTGCGCCATATCGTCACCGAGGCCGAGGGCCTTGAGCACATAGCTCGGTTCGAGGGTCGCGGAGGTGCAAGCCGAACCGGAGCTGACGGCGATATCGTTGATACCCATCAGAAGGCTTTCGCCTTCGACATAGGCAAAGCTCATATTGAGGTTGTGCGGCAGGCGGTGCTCCATCGAGCCGTTAATGAAGACTTCATCGAGAGCGGCTTCGAACTTCGCGCGCAGGCGATCGCGCATTCCGCTCAGCTTCTTGGACTCTTCGGCCATCTCAGCTTTGGCGATCGCACAGGCTTCGCCAAGGCCGACGATACCGGGAACGTTCAATGTACCGGACCGCATGCCGCGTTCATGACCGCCTCCGTCGAGTTGAGCGGTGAGTTGGACGCGGGGGCCTTTTCGGCGAACGTACAGGGCGCCGACGCCCTTCGGTCCGTACATTTTGTGCGCGGTGATCGACAACAGGTCGATGTTCTCAGAGATGACGTTGACGGCCACTTTCCCAACGGCCTGGACGGCGTCGGAGTGGAAGAGAACCCCGCGTTCCTTGGCTAACTTGCCAATCTCGGCGATCGGTTGCAAAACACCAATTTCGTTGTTGGCGTACATGATGCTGATCAGGATCGTCTTGTCGGTAATGGCGTTCTGGAGCATCTCCATATCGATTCGACCGTCGCCCATGACCGGGAGGTAGGTGACCCGGCAGCCCTTCTTTTCCAGGTGCTTGCAGGTATCGAGGACCGCCTTGTGTTCGGTGGCCGACGTAATGATATGGTTGCCTTTTTCGGCATACATCTCGGCGACGCCCTTGATGGCGAGATTGTTCGATTCGGTGGCACCGCTCGTGAAGACGATTTCTTTCGAGTTGGCTCCGATGAGCGAGGCAATTTGGCCCCGCGATTTTTCTACGGCTTCTTCCGCTTCCCAACCATAAGCGTGGTTGCGACTTGCGGAGTTACCGAACAGATCGGTGAAGTACGGCAGCATGGCTTGCAGTACTCGGGGGTCCAACTGCGTCGTGGAGTGATTGTCGAAGTAGATGGGTTTCATAGTTGCTGGCGGTTCAGAATGGTGAGATTGGCGCTGGAAACCATGCCGATCGGGGAGTTGCCGGAGACCGGATCGGCATCGGCGGCAAGTTCGGACATGGTCATCTTGTTCAAAAGACTAATAATCCCTTCGTGAATACGGCGTAAGGGATCTCGGATGGAACATTTCTTGTGGTGTTCGCAGTCTCCGTTTTCGGTGAAACAGGATGTAAGAAAAATCGGTCCATCGATCGTTCGCACAATGTCGAAGGCGGTGATCAGTTCGGGGCCGCGGCTGAGCCGGTAGCCGCCGTTGGCTCCATGCTCGGAGGCCAGAAAGCCGCCACGGACGAGCGTTTGAAGAATTTTGGCGAGGACGGGTGCGGGCAGACCATAATGATCGGAAATGTCCTTGGCACTCGCGGAACGTGGGTATACCGTCGTGAGGTGTCGCATCGCGATCAACCCGTAATCCGCTTTTTTAGTCAATTTCAGCATCGTAAATCCGACTGTTTAGGTCCTACATTGATCGTATCCATTTAGCCATTCTTCGTCAAGTGGACTCGGTGTGATCGAACAAGTTAAAATTCGAAAAAAAGAGTACCCAAGGGGCTCGCTATAATTGATGCGAGGGGGCACGCAACGATGCTGGATTTCTCTTCCCGCTCTCGCGAACATCCACGGTGGAGGATTTGTTCATTTCTGCCGATATTCGCCCTATGGGTTAGCTTTGGCGTCGTTCGGGTTCGAGCCCTTGGTGCGCTCCGTACCCGAAGCAAATACTTTTCCCGGCCAAATCCGCTCTCTACCTCTGCCGAATGATAAGACTATTCCGAGTTTTCATACCGACCAGTGTGCTCGCACTGCTGCTGTCGGAAGTCGTGCTGATCTATTTTTCATTAATTTTCGCGTCTCTCCTGGTAAATGACCTCGATCCCGAGTTCTTTTTGATGGAGCAGGACGGGCTGTTTCGGATCACGATCGTAGTCATCAGCATCCTGATCGGCCTCTACTTTCAGGACCTCTACAATAATTTGCGAGTTCGCAGCCGGATGTTGCTGGTTCAGCAGTTTTCTATGGCGATCGGGATTGCGTTTCTGTTCCAGGCGTTGTTGACATACGTTAACCCGACGTATCTGTTAGCGCGGTGGCTGATGATTTACGGCTCGGTTCTGATGATGGTTCTACTACCGGTTTGGCGGTTGGCCTTTTTGCGGCTGGTGTTCTCTGCGCTAGGCCATGTCTCGGTATTGTTCGTCGGCACTTCTTCGATATTGTCCGAAATCGGAGAGCGGGTGTCTTTGCGCCCGGAACTGGGGTTGCAGATTCTCGGCTACGTCGACGATGGGAGCGGCGACGCGCTGGCCAAGCACATCCCGCGTTTAGGCTCGATCGATGAGTTGCGAGCGGTGACCGCACGAACAAAACCGGACCGAATTATTGTCGGGATGTCCCAGAGACGGGAGGTAATGCCTATTTACGAGCTGTTAGATATCCGGCTCTCTGGAGTTCACGTCGAAGAGGCCTCTCTTCTGTACGAGACCACTTTCGGGAGGGTTTCGACCCGTGATCTTCGCCCTTCGCAACTGGTGTTTTCAAGTGAACTGGGTCCTGCGCCGCGCAGTGTCGCCGTGCAGGGCTTTTACTCCTGGGTGTTGGCGCTGATCGGGTTAACGGTGCTGTCCCCTGTCATGTTGGTGGTTGCGTTGCTTGTGCGCCTCACCTCGCCGGGCCCCATTTTTCATCGGCAAACGAGAGTGGGACTGAAGGATGTTCCGTTTACCGTCTTTAAGTTCCGCTCGATGCGAGCCGACGCCGAAGCCAGAACGGGAGCCGTGTGGGCGTCGAGGAATGACCCACGGATCACGTCGATCGGCAAATACCTTCGCCTGTTTCGGCTGGACGAACTGCCCCAATTCTTTAATGTTTTGCGGGGCGACATGAGTTTCGTGGGACCCCGTCCGGAGCGACCGGAGTTCGTTCAAGCTCTAACGGAGAAGATTCCATTTTACCGGCAGCGCCATTTTGTGAAGCCCGGCATTACCGGGTGGGCGCAGATCAATCACAAGTACGGCGATACGGTCGAAGATACGATCACTAAGCTCGAGTACGATTTGTACTACATAAAGCACCTGTCTCCGTCACTCGACCTGTACATTATCGTGAACAGCTTGAAGACAGTGATTTTGGGGAGAGGGGCGCAATAATGGTGACCCAGGAGCTGGCGAATTTGACCTGTGGAGCGCTAGCGTTTACAATCGAATAGAGCTCCTTTGAGCGGGGGTAACTCAATGGTAGAGTCTCAGCCTTCCAAGCTGTTGGTTGCGAGTTCGAATCTCGTCTCCCGCTCCAATCCATCTTCCGTATCGGGTAGTACGAAGGTGCTCGAATGGGATAACTCTGGTGCGCCTTTCGATTCTTGTCCCGGTATATAACGAGAGAGCTGTAGTTCGGGCTAGTTTGGCAAAAGTATTGGAATCTCCATTGCCCGAGGGTCTTGAGCGGGAGGTTATTCTAGTAGACGATTGCTCTACGGATGGCACGGGCGATATCCTCGAAGCATTTGTGGTGACGCATCCGGAAATCAAGTTGTTTCGGAAGTCGAAAAACGAGGGTAAGGGCGCAGCGATTCGGACGGCGCTGAGCCACGCCACGGGCGATTTTGTTCTGGTACAGGACGCAGACTTAGAGTACGACCCCGGCGAGTATAGCGTTCTACTGAAGCCGCTGCTCGAGGGCCGCGCCGATGCGGTTTTCGGATCCCGCTACATGGCGGGAGAACAGCGCCGGGTTCTGCGTTTTTGGCATTCGATGATCAATCACACGATCACGCTCATCTGCAACATGTTCTCCGATCTCCATTGCACCGATATTGAAACCTGCTACAAGGTATTCCGGACGGACCTGCTGAAGAGCATTCCGATCCGCTCGGATCGCTTCGGCTTTGAACCCGAAATCACGATGAAGACATCCAAGCGCAAGTTGCGCGTGTATGAGGTGCCCATCAGTTACCACGGGCGAACGTTTGAGGAAGGCAAGAAGATTGGGTGGAAGGATGGGGTTAAAGCCCTCGGCGTGATCCTATACTTCTGGCTGGTCGACGACCTTTACGCGGAAAACTATGGTCGTCAGCACCTCAATAATCTAACCGGCACGCCCCAGTACATCTCCTGGGCAACAACGATGCTGCGACCCCACCTGGGTGATCGGGTAGTCGAACTCGGAGCTGGCATCGGCGATTTCACGGGGCGACTGATGAGCCGCAAGATCGACTATTTTGCCTGCGAGGACGAAGCTGTCTACCTCCACGCATTGCGCAATCGCTTTCTGAAAACGCCGAGCGTTCACGTACTGGAGCTCAATCCGGCAGCCACCAAACATTTCGAGCAGCTGCCTTCGGGCTTGGATACTGCGCTTGCAATCAATGTGCTCGAGTCCATGGCCGACCCGGCGGCGCTCCTGGCGCAGTTGGCCGAAAAGCTCTCGCCCGGTGGCAGTATCGTTTTGCTGGTGCCGCATGGCCCGGCTCTGTTTGGTTCCCTCGACCGCGAGATGGGCTATCTGCGACGATTCAGTCGAGCCGACATGACCAAGCTTTTCGAGTCCGTCGGCATGACGATGGAGTCGACCAGAACTTTCAACCGGTTGGGGACATTGGCTTGGTGGACGAATTCAAGGGTCTTGGGGAGCCGCCGCATCTCGCGGATCACCTTAAAGATCTTCGACAAGACGGTGTGGCTTTTGCGTTTGATCGATCGCTTCATTCCCTTACCGGGATTGACGATGGTCGCGGTGGGCCGCAAGCCGGGAAGCCAGGAAAAGTAATGCGGGCGCTGCTGCTCGATTATACGGAGCGGCGATTGCGACTCGACAACCGCGTGGCGGAGCCGCCGGAAGGCGAAGTGTATCTTCGTGTACTAGAGTGTGGGATTTGCGGGACAGACCGCGATTTGGCGGCGTTCGATTTCGGTGCGCCGCCGGCTTCGGAGTCGGCCCTCATTCTCGGTCACGAGGCGGTGGCTATGGTCGAACGATCGACGCATTCGCGATTTCGGGCGGGCGACTACGTCGTCCCGTCGGTTCGCCGGGCTTGTTCGGGCTCCTGTGCTTCGTGTTCGGCGGGGCGGCGGGATTTGTGTCTCACGGGAGATTATCGGGAACGAGGAATTGTCGGGCTCCACGGTTACTGCGCCGAATGGGCGGTGGATCGGGCGGAGGATTTGTTTCCCGTGCCGACCAGTTTGGTGGATGTAGCGGTTCTGGTGGAGCCGATGAGCGTGGTGGAGAAGGCCTATGCGCAGGCCGCTCGGTTGCATTTGGGCGAAACTCGATCCGTCGTGATTTTAGGAGCCGGTGCGGTTGGGATTCTGGCGGCCTGGGCCGGTTTGCAGCGGGGATGGCAGGTAACCGTGGTTTCTCAGGAGCCGGAGAATAGCCTGCGGGGGTGTCTTTTACGCTCGGCGGGCGTTACTTTTCTCAATCGTTTGCCCGGGATGGTCGCCGACATTGTGATTGAAGCGTGCGGTTCGGCGCCCCTGGCGTCTGCGGCAATCGGGTGTTTGCGGCCACTGGGAGTTATGATTGTGCTGGGCGCGCGGAACGAGGTCGTGCGCCTGCCGTTTCTGGATCTGATTGTAGGCAATCGGATTCTGGCGGGCAGTGTGAACGCCGCGCCGGACGATTTCCGTCGGGCGATCGCAACGCTCGGGGCGACCGAACCGAGTTGGCTTGCGGCGATGATCGAACGTCGACCCCTAGACCGCGCGGTCGAGTCGATCACTTCTCCCGGGGGCGATGCAATCAAGGTAGTTCACCGCTTACACTAGGAGATGGATGAGTTATCTATTTCGGCAGGCGATCTGCAATGAAGTTTTCCAAGGTTGGGATTTTGCCGAGCAGTGCCGGACGATTAAGCGTCTCGGTTACGCCGGAATTGAAATCGCCCATTTCACGCTGGCGGACGACCCGGCTTCGATCTCTCCCGGACGCCGCCGGGAACTCGTCGACATTATGGCGAGCGAGGGGTTGGAATTTGTCGGGCTGCATTGGCTGATGGTGGCCCCGAAGGGTCTCCATGTGACGACGCCAGACATGGCTTTGCGAGCGCGGAGTTGGCTGCATATCGCTACTTTGATCGACCTTTGCGGCGATCTTGGTGGCGGCAAGATGATTTTTGGTTCTCCGGCGCAGCGAAAATCTGTCGGAGGCTCGGACAAGCCAACCTCGACGGCGCACTACGTCGAAGGCTTGCGGCGGGCGGCTGAACATGCGTCCTCGCGGGCGGTCACGTTGCTGATGGAGCCGCTACCGCCACACGACACCGACGTCTTGAACACGCTCGAAGAAGCATCTGGTTACGTCGCCTCCATCGCCAGTCCAGCCGTTCAAACGATGTACGACTCCCATAACGCTGTTAAGGAAGTGGAATCGCACGAAGTCCTGGTCGACCGTCATTTTGATATCATTCGCCACATTCATGTCAACGAGATGGACGGCAGACACCCCGGCACGGGGGACTGGGACTTTAAACCAGTGTTGAGGACCTTGGCCAAGCGCGGCTATCAGGGGTGGATTTCGATGGAGGCGTTCGATTTTAGCGCCGGTGCCGAGAAAATTGCTAACGATTCGTTACGTTACCTAGAGGCGGAAATCAGCAAACTATGAGACCGAAATTCGTAGTCACCGGCGGCGCTGGATTCATTGGCTCGTCGATTGTGCGGGCGTTGCTCGCCGAGGGGGCTGACCGGGTAGCGGTGGTGGATAACTTAACCAGCGGTAAGCTGGCGAATTTGGAAGCGGTTCAGGACCGGGTGGAAACCCACATTTCCGACATTCGCGACTACCAGGAGATGAAGGATATCTTCTCCGGGGCAGAAATCGTTTGGCATCTTGCCGCGATTCCTTCTGTGCCTCGCTCGATCGCCGATCCGGTACCGTCGCATGACGTCAACATCAACGGGACGTTTTCAGTTTTGCGGGCGGCGAAAGACGTCGGTGTCCGGCGGGTTGTGTACGCGGCATCCAGTTCGGCTTATGGGGATACCGAGGTGTTGCCGAAGGTTGAATCGATGACGCCATACCCGAAGTCGCCGTATGCGTTGCAGAAGCTGGTAGGAGAGTACTACTGCTCCTTGTTTCACGAGAATCACGGACTAGAGACGATCGCAATAAGGTTTTTTAACGTTTTTGGACCGCGCCAGGATCCATCAAGCCCCTACTCGGGAGTGCTCTCGCTGTTCATGAAGCACTTGTTGGCCAGAACTTCGCCGACGCTGTTTGGCGATGGCGGGCAGAGCCGAGATTTTACCTATGTCGAAGATGTAGCGGAACTCTGTTTGAAAGCGTCGCGGGCGCCGGGCGTCAGCGGCAGGTTTTACAACGGCGGGAATGGTGGACGGTACACGCTGAATCAGATATGGGCGATGTTGCAGGAGATGGAAGGGGTTTCGCTACCTCCTTTGTTTGGGCCGCCTCGGCCGGGGGATGTCCGCGATTCGCAAGCGGACACGACGGCGGCAATTCGCGACCTTGGCCATGCGCCGCGGTTTACGATTGAAGAGGGTCTGCGGGCGACCTTAGCCTGGTATCGGAATGCTTCCTTATGAGTTTTACGATTCAAAATCAGTTCGAGCGTAATTTCCTAACCACCTCGGTCGACTACGTGTTTAACTGGGCTCGCAAGTCCTCGGTGTGGCCGCTGACTTTCGGGTTGGCCTGCTGCGCGATCGAGATGATTGCTTCGAGCGCATCGCGTTTTGATTTGGCCCGCTTCGGCTCAGAAGTTTTCCGTCCTAGCCCGCGGCAGAGCGACTTGATGATCGTGGCGGGGACGGTATCCCTGAAGATGGCACCCGTCGTGAAGCGGATTTGGGACCAGATGCCAGAGCCGAAATGGTGCATTTCGATGGGCGCTTGCTCGAGCGTCGGCGGTCCGTTCAATACCTATAGCGTGTTGCAGGGGATCGACAGGATTGTACCCGTGGACGTTTACGTCACGGGATGCCCACCGCGACCGGAGAACCTCTTCTACGCTTTGCTGAAGCTACAAGACAAAATCGATGCCACCCCGAACCTGATTCGACGGCCAACCGAAGTTCGACTCCACGAACAGATGTTGGCCGATTTCAAGCAACGGGTAATGGTGGCGCAGGTACAGAACCCGGTCGTCTGATGCTTCTAAGCGCTTCGCTGACGGAGCAACCGTGGCTCCAACATGGTTTCGGTACCCGGCATACGCCTCCGTGGGCGGGTCGGATAGCGACGCTACGGCAGACCCATTCGGATATTATTTGGACGGTCCGCCAAGCCGAGGGCTGCTTGGGGGATGGAGACGCGCTGATTAGTGCCGAGCCCGGCCTTTTATTGACGATTCGAACTGCGGATTGCGTGCCCATTTTGCTGGCTGATCCGATTCGCCGCGTCGTGGCGGCGGTCCATGCTGGTTGGCGGGGGACGGTGGCGGGAATCGCCGCGCTGACGGTCGAGCGAATGCGGTCTGAATACGGAACGAACCCAGCTGATGTCTTAGCGGCGGTGGGTCCATCGATTGGGCCTTGCTGTTTTGAAGTGGGAGAAGACGTGTTGCTGCCGCGGCAGAATCGAAAGGCGGATTTGTGGGAAGCGAATAGGAAGCAGTTGGAGGCGGTTGGGGTAGGGCTAGTCTGGGTGGCGGAAGCGTGCACGATGTGCGACGAGCCGAGGTTCTATTCCTATCGGCGCGGGAAAGACACCGGGCGGATGGTGTCCGCGATCGCAGTGCGGGAGTAGCACAAAAAACGCCCCGCAACTGGCTGGTTGCGGGGCATGGAAATGGATCTTTGTCCTAGAGGGAAAGTTTCGGCGAACCGTTTCGTTTAAACGGAAACGAGCATATCTTCGAAGGATTCGTCTGGGAGCAATTGTTTGCGGTCAAACTGTTCCTGGCACTCGATACAATAGGGCGTCCAGGGTACAGCGTTCATGCGTTTGGCGCTGATATCCTCTTCGCAGTGCATGCAGACACCGAACTGGCCTCTATCAATGCGCTGGAGAGCGGCCCGCACGTTGCGCAGCAAGGAAGACTCCCGGTCGAGCGTGCGGATAGCGAGTTCCCGTTCAGAGGCCCGCTGGACTTCGTCGAGCGCGTCGGGACTCTTTTCGATTTCGATTCCTTCACGATTGCGGAGGAGGTAGATCAACTCGGACTGCTTGGCCTCGAGGATCTCCCGGTACTTCTTAATTTCTGCGTTAGTCATTTTCTTCTCTCCCTCTAAATTGTTTTTGTTTGGTTGGTGCTTTACTTTTCGCCGTCGAAGGCCCCGAGGTTACGGTGCGTTCTGGAATAGTAGACGCTGAAACCGGCGAAATGGTTTAACTTTCTATTGTGGAATTTTCTGCGTCGCGGCGACGCAGATTTCCACTGAAACTGGCGGAACAACGCCGCAGTCGTATCGATTCGATTAACAAACGTTCAGCGATATGACGGCCAAGAATCCGCTTCGAAGTGTACCATCAGTGTTTTGCAATTCACGTACCATCTATGTCGAAAGGCGGAATCGGGGGCCGAAAGGGCGCAAAATAGTCCCCAAAGGGTAACCTTCTTGAACTGTTGGACTATATCGGCATTTTTTCAAACAAGCATTAGTAATTTGTGTAGACGAGTATTCTCTTGCTACGTTTCAAAATAGTTTTTAAACGGTTGCAAGTGGCTGATTTTGGGACAACCGTCCGTTACGGGACAGTCACACGGCGCCCGATAGTCCCGAAGGCGAGGCCCAATGACCGCCCATCGTCGGGGGTGACCACCGCGGGCGTAACGGTTAGGCGCAAGGGCAAACGGGATAAGGTCGCCAAGGCGGGGGGGAGGAGGAGCTTCCCGACGAATCGATCTCGCCGAGGAACCGAAAATGATCCGACCCAGGCGTCGCCGCTATAGATATCGAGTTTTACGAGCTCTTGTCGCGGCTCGTTTTCCGCGCGGAAACATTCGACGAAAATCTCGTTGCCGGGCCCACCGAGCGTAATTTCGGCGCTCGGCCCCATCCACCGGAAGCCTAGGTCGATATTTTCCCAGCCCGTGCCCATTTGGGACGCAAGCAGAGGCTGGCCGACGTCCACAATGGCCGCCAGGCTGTCGCCCCACTCCAGCGCCGCGATGCCGCGGTACAAATTCGTCACGTTGCGGAGCGGAGACCCACCGGCGGCGTAAACAATCGCCTGATTGGTGGCAAGGGCCTGCCGGGCGGCGGCGGCGGGAAGGATGGAGAGGGAAGGGTCTCCCAGTTCAGGATGGGCGTCGATATTCTTCTCACTGCCGGGAACGAGATAGACTTTGGCTCCTGGAATGAGGCGGAACGGGCTGTCGACGACCGCCCCCCAGAACTGGTCGTTGGTGATGCCAGCCAGGAGTATGATCTTGTCCGGATGCAGAGCGACCGCCTGCTTTACGCCGAGAACCAGATTCCGGGCGAGGTCAGATTCGTGGCGGTTGTAGTGGGTGATCTCCCGAGAAACGACGAGCGAACCGGTGAGGTAGGCGAGCACGGGGAGAGCCAACAAAAGGGGGCGTCGGGCAAAGGAGAGTCCGAAAGCGATGCCGAGGCCGGCGGAGGGCACGGCTAGGTAATAGTCGCTGATGTGCTGACGGAGCAGCAGCACAGGGCCAAGACAGATGAGGAACCAGGCCAGACCGAAGAACATGAGCCGATCCCGTTCGAGGGCGAGACCGAGCAGAAAGCCGGCGACGGCGACGATGGTGCATCCCAGCAGGAATTCGGCCAGTTCCGGACGGAAATCGGGACGAAACGAACCCATGGACATCTGCAGGTATTGCCATAACGTTTCGAGAATCGAAGCAGGCCGAAAATCCATGGCGTAGAGTGGATTCTCGTTGGGCGGTGTGACCCAACGGTTGAAGACCGTGTAGACGCCGCTGGCGACGAACAACGGTATCGTGGTCCGCCATCGCTCCGGGAAGCGAGCGAGGACCAGGGCCGGGTAGACGACGTTCAGTTCGAGGACGCCGAAGCCGAGGAGGAAGAATACCCATTCGCGCGCATTACGGCCCACTTCCCGGGCCTGGAAGGCGGCGAGCATGCAGGTCGGCCATAGGACCTGGTTCATGGAACTATTCCACGACAAGGGCTGGGCAATCGAAGAATGTGCGGTCCAGATGAGCGCGGCGGTCACGGCCGCGACGCGGGAGGTGGTCCAGCGGAAGACGAGCCAAGCAAGCAAGATCAGATTGGCACTGTGGACGGCGAAAATAAAGATGCGAAACGGACGGGCATCGAGGCCGAAAAGCCCATAGCCGAGCAGAAACGGGAGACGATCGCTAAGCGGACGGATGGTCCCCTGTGCTTTGGGAGCGAACAGCGCATCGAGAAGGGTAGGGAAGTCGCGGATCGATAGGCCGAGACCTAGCCAGGCGAAGTCGTCTTTGAAGAACCATGTCCCCAGGCTTTCGCGGAATATGACGAGGCTGAAGAGGGGAGCCAGGAGCAGCCACCACCACCCGCGTACCAGGTTCATGGGAGCGAAAGGCCAGCCGAGGAGAAGATCATGCCGAGGTCCCGCGGATCGACCGCGCTGGGGGGAAGCCACTTATCGAGGGTAAACTCGAGACTAACCGCCTCGGTGCCCAGGAGTTCACCGGGAACGGCAAGCGAGAGTTTAGCGTCTCCGGCTTGGGCAATCTTCTGCTTGCCAATTGCTTTTCCATTGCAAGAGACGGTGATTTCGATCGGCCCGGTCTTCGAGAAGATCACCTCCGGGAGGACGAGATCGGCCTTGAGCAGGCCCCCTTTTTCTTTGGCACCGACCGGCGGACGGAAGCTGATGGCGAACTTGGGCATGGTCCAGCGCCAAGCCCCGTTTTCCAGATCATAGAAGCCGCGCAGGAGTTGGACGGCCGTCTGCGGGTTGTTGGCCGCGACGATGGAGCCGAGTTGGGCTTGGGTATCGTCGACGAGGACTTCCGGCTTGGGCTTCCGGGTTTTGCAGGAAAGGCCGGCGAGGAGCCCGAGGAGGGCGAGGGAGGCGATTAGTGTCCGCATTTCTCTACTTGAGTTTTTTCCACTTCGGTTTTATCTACTTCGGCTTTTTCTACTTAAGCTTTTTCGACTTCCACAAGGCAACTATAAAAGGTAGCGCCGCCGCCAATGTCCGTCAAGCGTTCGCTGACTAATGCGTTTATATTGAAGCCGCCGGGCTGCTTTTTCGGCCAGCGAAGGCTGGGCGAGCTGATCGTACCTGGTCCCACGACGCCGTCTACCTCAGCCGCCAGAACGACGCTGGCGCGCCCGTTGAAGACGCGGACGCGATCGCCGCTGGCGATGCCGCGGGACGCGGCGTCGGCGGTGCTGATGTGCAGGATCGCGGTCTGACGGTCGACGTCCAGCCGATTGCCGAAGGTAGAGTTCATACTGTCGTGGTTCTTTGGGCTGATGAGTTCGAGAGGAAAACTCTGGCGCAGGACGGCGTCGCCGTGGCGAGATTCGACCGGCGGAACATAATCGAGATCCTTGGGGCTGAGGTCGGCCTTGCCATCGGCGTGGCCGAAGCCACCGTTGGCGAAGGGCCGGAAGAGGCCTTCGCCGAGGTTGAGCCGGATGGAGTGTTCAATGTCGAGCCGTTCGAGGGTGATGCCGTCGAGGTGCTGGTGGCCGCTCGAGAGGATGCCGCGGATCATGTCGTCTTCGCTTTCCGTGAAGGCGGGTTCGTCAAAACCGAGGCGGTGGGCGAGTTCGCGGAAGATTTGGACGTTGGACCGGGCTTGGCCGGGCGGCGGCAGCGCGGGGCGGGCGAGTTGGACATAGTGATGGCCGTAGGCTCCGTAGATGTCCGTGTGTTCGAGGAAGGTCGTCGTGGGCAGGACGAGATCGGCGTAGTCGGCGGTATCGGTTTGGAACTGTTCGACGACGACGGTGAAGAGGTCTTCGCGGCTCAGGCCAGCCAGAACCGCGCGTTGGTCGGGTACGACGGCGGCAGGGTTAGAGCAGTAGACGAAGAGCGCCTTCACCGGGGGATCGCTGGGATTGGTGAGCGCGGAGCCGAGCTTGGACATGTTGACGAGCCGGGTGGGGTGGGGCTGCAGTTCGGGCATCTCCAAAGCAGTTCGGTTGAAGTGGAAAGCTTGTGAGGTGGATAGTTGCAAGCCGCCGCCGAGGTGGCGCCATGCGCCGGTGATGACGGGGAGCATGGCGACGGCGCGGACGGCGGCACCGCCCCGTTCGCTGCGCTGGACGCCGTAGTTGAGGCGGATGACGGCTGGCTTCGTTTCGCCATATTCGCGAGCGAGTTCGATGATGTCGGCAGCGGGGATACCGGTCCAGGCGGCAACTTTTTCAGGCGTGTACGCTTGGGCGGTTTCGCGGAGGTCGGTCCAGCCGCTCGCGTGGGAGTTGAGATACGCTTCGTCGGTTTGGCTGTTTGCAAAGAGCAGGTGCATTAGGCCGAGGGCGAGCGCCAAATCGGAACCGGGGTTGATGCGAATGTGCTGGTCGGCGAGGCTGGCGGTTTTGGTGCGGACGGGATCGATGACGATGAACTTGGCGCCGCGGCGGCGGGCCTCAACGATGAAGGGCCACAGGTGGACGTTGGTCGTGAGAACGTTCGCGCCCCAGGCGATGATGAGCTTGGAATGGACGAACGCCTCCGGATCGATCCCGTAGCGGATGCCCTGGGTGGCCATGAGGCCGGCGGTACCGGCGGAGGCGCAGATCGTACGGTCGAGCCGACTGGCCCCAAGGCGATGGAAGAAGCGGCGATCCATGCCGTTGGCTTGCAGAAGGCCCATCGACCCGCCGTAGGAGTAGGGCAGAATGGCTTCGGCGCCGTGGTCGGCGATGATGGCTTGAAAACGTTCCGTGATGACGGAGAGCGCTTCGTCCCACGTGATGGGTTCAAAGCGGCCTTCGCCCTTGGCACCGACGCGACGGAGGGGCGTTGTCAGGCGATTGGGCGAGTATTCGCGGTCAAGGTAGCGGGCCACTTTGCCGCACAGGAAGCCTTGCGTGACGGGGTGGCCCGGGGTTCCTTGGATTCTGGTGGCTCGGCCATCTTCAATCTTCAGAACGAGCCCACAGGCATCGGGACAATCGAGCGCGCAAACGGAGTGCCGGATGTCAGCCATGCTCCATTATAGGCAAGACTACTGCTGCACTGGCACGAGCGCCATTGGGGCATAGGCCGTGGCCGCGGGGCGGTAACCATCTCGGGGCTGCCGACGCTTCCGGCGAACATTAGGGGGGAGATGCCGCGGAGGTCAATGAGGCCGAATTTTACCTTCCCGGCAAAGGTATTGGCGGCGTTGGGATCCGCCCCTTTGGCCAGCAGGAGGCGCACGGAGGGGAAGTTGTTGCCGATGACGGCGAGACGGAGAGACGTAAAGCCACCCAGGTCGGTGCCGTCCTTGAGCGGGAAACCTTTCTCAAGTCGCAAGCAGCATAGCGGCAACCTGCGTATTGCCGATGGCGGCGGGCTGGAGGAGGTTGAAGCCCGTGGCATCCCGGAGCATGGGATTGGCCCCTTTTTTCGAGGAAGAGGGGGATGACTGGGGCACCAGTGGGGCTGCTTGCGGCGACTAGGAGCGGGGTCCGCCCGAGCTTGGTTAGAGCGTTGGGGTCAGCACCGCGACTGAGGAGGAGTTTCGTCCGCGCCGCGTCCCAGGCGGCGTAGTGCAGGGCGGTGCCGTCGCGCGGGTCCGTAGGACGCTATCGAGCAGGTCAAGAGGAGGAGAGGGAGTAGCTTCATATTGGGTTCTCGAACAGTACGCGCAAACGGAATGCCGAATAGTTTACAGTACGGGGTTCTTGAAGCAATGGGCGATCGGGTGTAGGCTGGGGGCATGCGGATTGTGATTCTCGTCGGGTTGATGGGTGGTGCACTGTCGGGGCAACGACCGCAGACTCCGACGTTTCCGCAGCACTCGACCGGCTCGCCGGCCGTTTTGCCGCCGCAGGTGCAAAACCACGGAACGGGCTTGGCGGCGACGATCTCCGGCCGTCCGTTGCAGTTGGGGGCACCGGGAGTGCGGCGGCCGTATTTCCCCGTGGTGGCGGCTCCGATCTGGTATCCGCAGCAGCAACAGCAACCAATGATTTGGGTGCAACCGGTGCCGCAGCAAGCGCCGATTACGGTAATCCAGCGGCAGTCTCCGATTGTGAGCGTGAACCCGAACTATGTGCCCGATACGGCCAAACCGGTGATGCGCGAGTATTTTGCCGAGAGCAATCCGTATGAAGCCAAGGAAGTAAAGGCGGCGAACGCGCCCTCGGTGACTCTGATCGCGTTCAAGGATGGCTCGCTCGTGCAAGCCGTTGCCTATTGGTATGAAGGGGATACGCTGCATTATGTAAAGCCCGATCACAAGGTGGAAAAAGCTGCGTTGGCGATTGTGGATAAAGAGTCGTCCGAGCGGTTCAACCGGGAACGGGGATTATCGTTTAAACTGCCGTAATGACTCGGCGTTCTCTTCTGTTGGCGATGTTGCAAAAGCGGCCCCGGATTCTTTTGCGGACCGGTTGGCAGACGCGGAACATTGGCGATGTGTGCTTCACCCCGGCGATGCTCGGCGCGCTGCGGCGATTCGTGCCGGAAGCGGATGTGACGTGTTGGGTGAAAAACGCGAACGATGACGTCCGGACGATGATTCGGCGCGATTTTCCGGATTTTCGTGAAGTAGGCGGGGAGATTGGCGATGAGCCGGTGAAGCGGGCGTTCGAGGAGACCGACCTCTTCCTGTACAACTCCGGAATGGTGATCAACTACGGGTTCGTCTACCAACAGGCGACCAGTTGGGACGCGGTGATCAGTTCGCTGCTACCGCTGTTCCGGGCCAAGGAGTTGGGCAAGCCGTACGGGATTTATGCGCAAACCTTCGACGCGTTTGCCGAGCCGAGCCCGATGGTCGTGCGCCGCATTCTGAGCGAAGCTTCGTTCGTCTATACCCGGGATACGATTTCGCTGGACGTGCTGCGGGGTGCCGGGGTGAAGCCTCCGGCGATGGACTTCGCGCCCGATATCGCGTTGCAATTCCGACAGCGCGACGATGCCCGGGCGAAGGCGTATCTGCAAAGCGTCGGCCTGGAATCGGGCAAATTCCTGATGTCGATCGCCCACTACGCGGTACTGACGCGTCCCAGCGTGAAGGACCGGGGAGCGGAACATTGCGCTCGAATGCGCGCGGTGATCGAACGGTGGGTCCGGGAGACGGGCTTGCCCGTCCTGTTAGCTCCGGAAGACGACCGGGAAATGGCGGTCAACAGAGAAGCACTGCTCGATCCGCTGCCGCCGGCGATTCGGGCGAAGGTGAAACTACGCGAGCAGTTCTGGCTGCCGGACGAAGCGCTAAGCGTGGCGCTCCAGTCCCGGACCATGTTCAATATGGAGCCGCATTTGAATCTGATGGCGTTGGCCAACGGCCTGCCATGTCTCCACTGCTACGACTACGCCTTTGGCAAAAAGGCGCAAATGTTCTCCGACTTCGATCTGGCCCGGTGGGCCTTTGATCTCAACAAGGCGACGCCAACGGAGATGGGCGATGCGTTGCTCGCGGTACATAAAGACTACGACGGGGCCCAACGGTATCGGGAACAAGGGATGCAACAGGTGGAAACGAAAACGGCGGCGGCTTTCGGTGTGTTGCGGAAGACGCTGGGGCTAGCTCCCGCCCGCCGCTGAACGGCTGTGGCCCCGGGCCAGGCGGCGAACGAAATCAAGGTCGCCATCGAGGAAATCGTAGGAGGGCAGATTGGTCGGGCTCTCCCAAATCATCTGCGAGAAGATGCGGTTGCGGAGTTCGCCGGAATACTGCGTAACACGGAAGAAAATCAGCAGAATAGGACGGCTGCCAGCGTACTGAAACTCGTATCGGCCAATCTCTTCGCCGATCTCGGCGGTGATGTCGAGTTCTTCTTGCAACTCCCGCAGTAGGGCAGCGCGCGGATCTTCGTCCTGTTCTACCTTGCCGCCGGGGAACTCCCACTTCAGGGCGTGACGATCGGTGCTACGCCTTTGGCAGATCAGGATCCGCTTGTCGGCCCGTTCAATGACCGCGGCGACGACCCGGATTTCGGTCTGCACTCTCACCCGCGGCCCTCGAGACAACTGCCGAAGGTGAAAGCGAACAACTGAAGGCCTGTGGTGAGTGAACGGATTTCGAGGAGTGCGGTTTCAAAGGACGAGCGATTGATGATCCGGTAGAGCCGGGGACGATCGACCGTGACGAAGGTTTGCCCTTGGGCATCCACAGAGATATCGGCCCCGCGCATGGCGACCGGGATTGGCGCCCCGTTGTCTGTCACGTCAATGCGCCCTTTAGGCAGGGAGATCGATGGGCAGAGGACCAGATTGACCTCGGCGGCTGAATAGAGCAAACATAGGCGGGACGGGTCCGACGCGTCGCGGGAACCTACCGTCAGACAGTCCGGCAGCGAGTTCCAAAGGCCCGCCAATTCCGGGGTATCGGCTTGGGGGCCGGCACCGAGGTCGTAGCGATGGAGATCGTCTTCCTTGAAACCGTCTGCGTTGGCGAGCCGCCCGCGGCGGTGGCCGAGGTAGATTTCGGGGCTGGGCTGAGGACAGAAAGCGAGAGCGCCCGGCGCGTCCATAGGCCGAACCGGAGCCATAATCGGCGGAAGCGACACGCGCGGAGACTGTTCGCGCAGAAGCTCCTGAATCGCCTCTTCGGTTTCGCCATACGCACCTTCGCCAAAGTGGGCGTAGCGCATATACCCTTGCGGATCGATGAGGTATTTGGTGGGCCAGTAACGATTCGCGAAGAGCTTCCACACGGCGTAATCGTTATCGAGCATCACAGGGTATTCGATGCCAAACTCGGCCATGCCGCGTTCGATGACTTCGGGCGCCTTGGAGAAATAGAACTCCGGGGCGTGGATGCCGATGACGTTCAGGCCGAGGTCGCGGTATCGTCGATGCCATGCGGTAACGTAGGGCAGCGTACGTATGCAGTTCACACACGTGAAGTCCCAGAAATCGAGCAACACGATGCTGCCGCGCAATTGGCGCAGGGTCAAGGGCGGCGAGTTGAGCCAAACGGCCCCAATTTCTGGCGCATGTACGCTTTGAGGTTCAATTCGCATTAAGCTAGTAGGGTAAACCCTCAATATTATCTCATGTATAGTACGCGTCTTTTGGAACATTTTCAGTCGCCGAGCTTCGTGGGGGTGCTGCCGGCGCCGGCGGTGACCGTACGCGTGGAGAATCCGGTGTGCGGAGACATCCTACAATTATCGGTTGCGTGGGATGGGGACACGGCGCGAGAGGCAGCGTTCCAAACGAAAGGCTGTACCGCGTCCATTGCCGCTGGTTCGGCCCTGGCAGCTTGGGTTACGGGCAAAACACGGGCTGAATTGGCAACGTTCACGACGGCCGTCATTGAGGCCGAATTGGATGGCCTGCCGAACGAGTCCAAGCACGCCGCGGTGCTGTGCCTGGACGCGATCAAGGCACTGTTAAGGGCCTAGTACTTTTTCTTCTTTTTCCGCGGCGGTCGGGGCTCATGCAGGCTGAAATTGAGGCGGCGATCGACCGCGTCGACGCGTTCGAGGACGACCCGGATCGGATCGCCAATCGAAAACTCTCGACGCGTGTGGTCGCCGATCAGCCGACGCGACCCTTCGAGAAAACGGAACCGGTCGCCGGGCAGATTGTCGATGGGGAGCAATCCTTCAATAAACAGGTCGGCCAGTTCAATGAACATGCCGGACTTGGTGATCGAAATGATGATGCCAGCGAAGTCTTCGCCGACCCGATCGATCATGAACTGCACCTTTTTCCATTCGACGAGTTCGCGTTCGGCCTCTCCTGAGCGGCGTTCGGTAAACGAGCAGTCAGTGGCAATCTCTTCAAGTTGCTCTTCGTTCCACACTTCGCCGCGACCATCAAACAGGCCGCCGAGGATGCGATGAACCATCAGATCGGGGTAGCGACGGATGGGCGAAGTGAAGTGCGTGTAGGTTCTGGAGGCGAGGGCGAAATGGCCGACGTTTTCTGGCGAGTAGCGGGCTTGTTTGAGCGAGCGGAGCATCAAGTAGCTCAGGATGCGCTCCTCAGGCGTTCCTTCGAGCTTGGCGACTAGTTTTTGATAGGCGCGAGAGGTGATCTGCACGCGCTCGTCGGGCAGTACAATATCACGGTGGCCCTTGCGGCCATCGCGATGGCGATCGACCACTTTGTGCTTCTTGACGGGCAGGGCAGGGAAGCCGAGCGAGAAGCCGAATTGCGAGGCGATTTCCTCAAAATCGGCTACCTTTTTGAAATCGGGAACCTCGTGAATACGATAGATTCCAGCAATACCGGCAGCCTCGATGTGGGCGGCCACGGCTTCGTTGGCGGCGAGCATGAACTCCTCGATCAGGCGATGAGCAATGTTGCGGGGGGCACGGGTGACGCCGACCATGAGGCCGTTTTTGTCGAATTCAATGAGCGGTTCGGGCAGATCGAAATCGATGGACCCGCGTTTGACGCGCTTGCGGTTCAGGACGAGCGCGAGGGCCTGCATATTTTCAAAATGCGGCACGAGGGCGGCGTATTGCGTTCGTTCGGCTTCGTCGCCTTCAAGAATTTTGTGGACGGCGGTGTAGGTCATCCGCGCAGCCGAGCGGATAACGCCCCGGTGAAAGTGTTGGGCGACGACATCGCCGGTTCGATCGAGTTCGAGTTCGGCCGAGAGGACGAGACGGTCTTCGTGTGGTACGAGCGAACAGAGGTTGGTCGAAAGCTCGTGCGGGAGCATGGGCACGGCGCGGTCGGGGAAGTAGACGCTGGTGCCGCGGAAGAGCGCTTCCTTGTCGATGGAGCTGCCCGGTTGCACGTAGAAGCTGACGTCGGCGATGTGGACGTCGAGCTTCCAATGGCCGTTGGGTAGCGCTTCGACGTAGATAGCGTCGTCGAAGTCGCGGGCGGTTTCGCCGTCGATGGTGACGATGGGGAGGTGGCGGTAGTCGCGGCGACGGGTGATCTCTTCGGGTGGGATGACGGGTGAGATCGACCGGGCTTGTTCCAGCACGCTGTCGGGGAAGTGATGGGGCAGGTGGTGCTTACGAATGGTGATTTCAACGTCGAGGCCGAAGTCGCCGATTTGGCCCAGCACCTCGATCACCCGGCCGACGCCGTCGGAGTCTTCGGAGGGGAACTCGAGGATCTCAATATCGACGATGGCGTGGTCGAGTTCGGCGGCATTGCGATAATCCCTCAGCACGGCGCCGGTGCGATCGGGAGCGGTGGAACGGGGAATTTCGTAGCCGTCGGGGATGTAGATCCACTGTTGAATGCGGTCATCATGAGGCTTCACCCAGTTGCCGTGATTGCGGACGCGGAACTCGCCTACGACGGTAGAATGGGCTCGACCAATGATTTGAATGATCTGGCCTTCGGCCTTGCCCTCGCGACCAATCTGGCCGATTTGAACCAGGACGCGGTCGCCGTGCATGGCCGCGGCTGCCTGCTTGGGCGGGATGAAAATATCGCCTTCGAGCCCTTCTATCTTGTGAGCCGGGGTGACGAAGCCGAAGCCGTCGCGGTGGACGCTCAGGCGGCCGGTGGCGAACTCGCGGCTGCCCTTGGCCACAATGAATTGGCCGGTGCGGAACTCGATCAGATCGCCCTTTTGCGTGAGCCGGAGCAGCGTCGCTTCCAGCGCTTCGCGTTGGTCGCCACGCGCGGACAGCTCACGAACGAGGTTCTTAAAGCTGCCCTTGCCATGGGGCAGGCGTTCGATGCGGCTGAGCACTTCGCGGTCAGACAGGTAGAATGAGGGAGTTTCCAAAACGTATGGTCCTCATTAATGTTCCCATCTTATTTCCCGACGGCGCCAATGTCATTGTTGGCCAGAGCCATTTCATCAAGACCGTTGAGGATTTGTATGAAGCGATTGTGAATACAAATCCGGCCATGAAGTTCGGCATCGCCTTCAATGAAGCGTCCGGCCCCTGCCTGACGCGGCACGATGGCAACGACCCGGAACTGATCGCCTGTGCGGTCGACAACGCCCAACGGGTGGCCGCCGGGCACCTCTTTGTCATCGTCCTGCGGGATGGGTTCCCGATCAACATTCTCGGACGGATCAAGGACGTGCCCGAGGTGGTGAACCTGTTCTGCGCCACGGCGAATCCGGTCGCGCTGATCGTCGCCGAAAGTGAGACGGGGCGGGGCGTACTGGGCGTGATTGACGGCCAGAGTCCTAAGGGCGTGGAGACGGCCGAAGATATTGTGGCGCGGAAGGAGTTTCTGCGCAAAATTGGGTACAAGCGATGATCAAAAACGTAGAAGAACTCGAAGACCTCTTGGCCAACCCGAGCGATGCGGACGTGGAGGCGATTGGCCGGTTGGGAGGCGATCTGATGATTCTGGGTGTCGGCGGCAAGATGGGCCCGACGCTGGCCATGCGGGCGCGCAGGGCGATGGATCTGGCCGGGTCGCGCGGCCGCGTTTTTGGCGTAGCGCGGTTTTCCGACCTCAACACCCGCGATCGTTTGGCCGCCGCCGGCGTCGAATGCTTGCAAGCGGACCTGCTCGACCGGGCGCAAGTGGAAGCGTTGCCCGAGTGCGAATTTGTGATCCACGCCGCCGGGCGGAAGTTCGGCTCAGCCACCGATCCGGCCTTGACGTGGGCGATGAACGTGCTCGTGCCGGCGATCGTCTGCGAGCGATTTCGGTCTTCGAGGATTGTGGCGTTTTCGAGCGGCAACGTTTACCCGTTTACGCGGTACGGAGCGGCAGAGGGCGACAGCGCGATTCCGGTGGGCGAATATGCCTGGACCGGCTTAGGGCGGGAGCGGATGTTCGAATATCATGCGCGGGTGCAGCAAACGCCGGTGGTGCTACTGCGGCTGAACTATGCGCAGGACCTGCGCTATGGCGTGCTGCTGGAGATTGGAACGAAAGTATTCGAGCGCAAGCCGGTGGACGTGACGATGGGAGCGGTGAACGCGATTTGGCAGGGCGATGCGAACTCGGTGGCGCTGCGGGCGTTTCCACTGGCAGCCTCGCCGGCGGCCGTCTTGAACCTGGCCGGGCCGGAGACGCTGGGTGTCCGCGCGGTGGCAAAAGCGTTTGGAAGGCACTTCGGGGTGACCCCGGAGTTTGTCGGAGAGGAAGCGGCGGACTCGCTATTAAACGATGCCGGCAAGTGCCATCGGCTGTTTGGGTACCCGAGCGTGACGCCGGACCAGATGATCGAATGGCTCTCTCGATGGATTGGGATGGGGGCACCGACGCATTCCAAGCCGACCGGATTCATGACGCGCGACGGGCGGTTTTAAGCCATGGATGGTTTAGCTTCGTTTCGTAAAGGCGGGGTGATTCCGGCGCATCCGTTGGCGTTGACAGCGGAACGAAAGTTGGACGAACGGCGGCAAAGGGCGTTGACGCGGTACTACGTGGCGGCCGGGGCGAGCGGGGTGGCCGTGGGGGTGCATACGACGCAGTTCGCCATTCGAGAAGCGGGCTTGCTGCGGCCGGTGCTGGAGTTGGCCCGCGCAGAAATGGAGCAGGTCGTGCGGATTGGCGGGGTCTGCGGGCCGACTAAGCAGGCGGTGCGAGAAGCCACGTTGCTGCGCGACTTGGGTTATCACGCGGGACTGCTCAGCTTGGCGGCGCTGGCCAACGCGAACAATCGCAAGTTAATTGAACATGTTCAAGAAGTGGCGCTGGTTTTGCCGGTCATAGGGTTTTATCTGCAGCCGGCGGTAGGCGGTCGGGTGCTGCCGTTTGCGTTTTGGCGGCAGTTTGTCGAGATCGAAAACGTGGTGGGAATTAAGATCGCGCCATTCAATCGCTACCAGACGATCGACGTGATGCGGGCCGTGGCCGAGAGCGGACGGGATATCGCGTTGTATACCGGTAATGACGACAACATTGTGTTGGACCTGCTGAGTGAATATCAGGGTGTGCGGTTTGTGGGCGGTCTTCTGGGGCACTGGTCCGTTTGGACCAAGCGGGCCGTGGAGATGCAGGCGACGATTCGAGACCACCGGGATCCGTTACGCCTGAACATGGAAGTGACCGATTCCAATGCGGCGTTCTTCGATGCGGCCAACGGGTTTCATGGCTGCATTGCCGGGTTGCATGAGGTCCTACGGCGGCAGGGATTGCTTGCGGGACTATGGTGCCTGGATCCGAACGAGGGCCTGTCGCCCGGCCAAATGGCCGAGATTGATCGGGTCTACGCGGCGTATCCGCACTTGCACGACGACGAATTTGTAGCGGCGCACCGCGACGAGTGGCTGCGCGGGTAGAATACGTTTATGTCAGACTCCAAGATCGATCGACAGCTCGGGTTCAACACCCGGAGCCTCCACGCCGGTTATACGCCGGATCCCACGACCGGCGCTCGGGCGGTGCCGCTCTACCAGACGACTTCGTTTGTGTTCAAAGACTCCGACCACGCGGCGCGTTTGTTCGGTCTGCAGGAGTTTGGGAACATCTATACCCGGATCATGAATCCGACGACCGACGTGCTGGAGAAGCGCGTCGCTTCGCTCGAAGGCGGCGTGGCGGCCTTGGCCGTGGCCAGCGGGCAAGCGGCGCAATTTGTGGCCTTGACGAGTTTGATGGAAGCGGGCGACCATCTGGTGAGTTCGAGCACGCTCTACGGCGGCACCTACACTCAGTTTGACGTCACCTTCCGGCGCATGGGCATCAGCGTAACGTTTGTCGATCCGGACAACCCGGAGAACTTCCGGAACGCGATTACGCCGCAGACGAAGGCGATCTACGGCGAGACGATTTCAAACCCGCGCGGGAACATTCTCGATATCGCGGCGGTGGCCGAGATTGCGCACGCGGCGGGGTTGCCGCTCGTGATCGACAACACGTTTGCGACGCCGTATTTGTGCCGGCCGATTGAGCACGGCGCGGATATTGTGCTCCACTCGTTGACGAAGTTCATCGGCGGCCACGGGACGTCGATCGGCGGCATCATCGTCGACGCCGGGAAGTTCGATTGGAAGACGAGCAAGCATTCGCTGCTGAACACCCCGTCGCCGGCGTATCATGGCTTGAACTTTGCGGAAGTTTTGGGGCCGATCGCGTTTATCATCAAGGCGCGCGTGGAAGGGTTGCGGGACATCGGTCCGGCGCTGAGCCCGTTCAATTCGTTCCAGTTCCTGCAGGGCTTGGAGACATTGGGACCGCGGATGGACCGGCACGTTTCGAACGCGGTGGCCGTGGCGACGTTCCTGGAAGGCGATTCGCGGGTGGCATGGGTGAAGTACCCGGGCTTGGCGAGCAGCCCGTACCATGCTTTGGCGATGAAGTATCTGCCGCAGGGCGCGGGGGCTGTGTTCAGCTTCGCGTTGAAGGGCGGGGCCGAAGCGGGCAAAACGTTTGTGGATTCGCTAAAGGTGTTCTCGCATTTGGCCAACGTGGGCGATGCGCGGAGCTTGGTGATTCAGCCGGCGGTGACGACGCATCAGCAGTTGACGGCCGAGCAACAAGCGGCGGCGGGCGTGGAGCCGGGTATGGTTCGGCTGTCGGTCGGGATCGAGGATATCGACGATCTGCTGTGGGATATTGAGCAGGCGTTGGCGGCCGTTTAGGCTTAGTGCGATGCGGGGAGCGACGTAAGCCCGAGGCCAGTGCCCAGTGGCAAAACTAGCTTCCCGTTCACCACCCGGACGCCGCGAAACGGGTCGTTCGAAATCAATAGGTTTCCATCGAGATCGGCGTGATCGACCAGCGGAGAAAGCTGCGCCGCGGCCGTAATCGCCACCGAACTCGAGATCATGCAGCCGAGCATCGTCTTCATCCCAAGACTGCGGGCGATCTGGATCATGCGGTAACCCTGCAGCAGACCACCAGCCTTGTCAATCTTGATGTTCACCGTGTCAAAGGCGTCGGCCAGCTTCGGAATATCCGCCGGGCGCAGGCAGGCCTCATCAGCGATCATCGGGATGTGGATGCGCTGCCGAATCCACCTGTGCTCCTCAATCAAGTGCGCGGCCATTGGCTGCTCAATCGAAATCACGCCCATCGTTTCGAGCCAGTTGATCTTCCGGACCGCCTCTTCTTTCGTCTTAAATCCCTCGTTGGCATCCACGCGCAGCGGCTTCTTCGTCACACTGCGCACCGCCTCGATCACTTCCTCATCCGTATCCAAACCAACCTTCACCTTCAACTCCGGATACGCTTCGGCCTCTCGGACCTTTTGCCGAATCACGTCGACCTTGTCGATACCGATCGAAAACGTTGTCAGCGGCGCGTCCTGCGGATCCAGGCCCCAGAGCGCATGCACAGGCAGCCCGCGACGCCGTGCAACCCACTCGTGGATGGCGATATCGACAGCAGCCTTGGCCGCCCAATCGCCGGGACTCTTCTGCCGAACCCAGTCGGTGACTTTGCCGTAGTGGCGCAGGTCCATCCCGGCGAGTTCCGGCGCTAACTGCTGGACGAACTTGACGCCGGCCTCGGCCGTCTCACCGTAGCGGACAATTCCAGCCCCCTCGCCGCGGCCCGTGATTCCCTCGGCCGTGAGCTTGACGTAAAGGACATCCCGAAAGGTGCTCGAACTCATCACCGTCGTCCAAGTGTGCTTCAAGTGCAAGCGTTGGACTGTAGCGGTGACCGCGGGGGTGGCAGCGGCCAACGCCGGTAGGGCGGCGAGCCCGAGCATCGATCGACGAGTCTCCTACTTGGCGCAGTGGAGGGCGAACGCGTGCTGCAACTCTTGCGCGATCATAAACATATCGCGGCTCTCGATCTGATGGCGATGCATCATGTAGACCGGCTTGCCGTCTTTGAAAATGGCAACCGATGGGGAACTGGGCGGCAGGGGCGAGAGGAGCTCGCGCACGCGGGCCACGGCGTCCACATCTCCGCCCGCGAATACAGTCGCGGCGACGTCAGGCTTGATCGGAGAATCAGCCAGGGCGCGGACGATGCCGGGACGGGCCTTGCCGGCGGCGCAACCGCAGACCGAGTTCACTACCATCAAGACGGTACCTTTGCCGGGCGCCAAAACGGCGTCGACTTCTTCCGGGGTACGGGTTTCCACGACGCCGTACTTGGTCAAATCTTGGCGCATGATGCCGATCAAATGCTCTGGATATTGCATATCTCTAATATACTGACCTTTAATGCTCCGTAGAAATCTTCTCGCAACATTGGCCGCGCCGCTCGCGCACGCCGCCGTCACTTTGCCAGCCAACGTCGGGCTCAAGGCCGACTCCTCCGCGCCGCGCTCGGAGTGTGGCATCGGGGCGCTCATGCCTTGGGCGGACGCGCTCTGGGCCGTAACCTACAACTCCCACACGGCGCGCACCGGCACGGGCCTAGCGCTCTATCGCATCGACGAAAACCTGAAGATGGAGCAGGTGCATGTCCACAACGGCACCCACGCCAACCGGATGATGCATAAGGAATCGAGCCAGTGTTTCATTGGTCCCTACGCCATTGACGCCAAAGGCAACCACCGGGTAATCACCACGTTGCTCGAACACCGGCTGACGGCCACGATGCGGCATTTGACCGATCCCGCGGGCCGGGTCTACATGCTGACGATGGAAGGCCTACTGTTCGAAGTGGACGTGCAGACCCTGAAGGCGACCGTCGTCGTGAACGTGATTGAACAGATGGGGATCAAGGCGCGGCCTCATTTCAAGGGCGGTTTTACGGGGCAGGGAAGAGTCGTGATCGCCAACAATGGTTTCTACAACTACGGCGACAACGACGCCGGGTTGTTTGAATGGGACGGCAAAGGTTGGAACGTGCTCTCCCGCAAGCCGCACATGGACTGCGCCGGCCGACAGGACATGGGTGGCGTCATCTTCTGTTCCGGGTGGGACGAGATGTCGGTGGTCCTATGGGCGCTCGTGAAAGGGAAGTGGCAGCGGTATCGTTTGCCGAAGTCAAGCCAAGCGTTCAACCACGCTTGGCAAACGGAGTGGATGCGGATCCGCGAAGTGGAGACCGAGCACTACTTGCTCGATATCCACGGCGGTATGTTCGAGTTGCAGCCGATCGCGTTTGAAGATCGGATCTGGGGTATCAAACCGATCTGCCAGCATCTGCGGATCATCCCGGACTACACCGCCTTCCGAGGGATGCTCGCGTTGGGCGGGAACCAGACGACACCGAATGCCGATAACAACGTCGTCGTTGGTCAGCCGCAGGCGGGCATCTGGTTCGGCGTAACCGACGATTTGTGGAAGTGGGGGAAGCCAGGCGGTTGGGGCGGGGTTTGGCGTAAGTCCGTCGTCAAAGCCGGCGAAATAAGTGAGCCGTATCTGATGACCGGTTATGATAAGAAGGTTTTGCACATAAAAGCCGGCGGTGCGGTGAAGATCGAGGTGGACTTCCTGGGCGATGGTTCGTTTGAAACCTACGCCACCAGCAGCGGCACTTCGTACCGAACGTTTCTCTTTCCCGCTGGCTTCTCGGCCCATTGGGTTCGTCTGGTAAGTGAGGTCGCCACCACCGCTACAGCGGAGTTCCACTACACGTGATCCACCAGCGGTGGTTGAAATCCACCACCGGCGTTGTGATGGGATTGTTGAAAATACGGTGGTTACGAGTTGGCGAGGCGATTGCAACTGTAGAATACGGGAGGAACCACTCATGTTCCGCATTTTTCTTTCCGCAGTTGCCTTAGCCACTCTCTCCGGTGGCGCCGGGTTCGCTCAGGACGTCGAAGAGCAGGGCCGCGGAGTAGCGCGTGTGAGTCTTATCTCCGGCGATGTTTCGGTGCGCCGGGGCGATACGAGTGAATGGCTAGCGGCGGCGATAAACGCTCCGCTGCTTTCGGAAGACCGGGTGTTGACCGGAGCAGGATCCCGGACTGAAGTCCAGTTTGATTCCAGTAACTTCGCCCGTCTGTCGGCGGGAGTGGAGTTACGGTTGGCCGATATCGAAAATCGACGGTTTTTGGTTCGCTTGGCGGTGGGCACGATGACGTGGCGGGTGCTGCGCGATCGAGACGCCGAAGTCGAGATCTCAACGCCGAACATCTCGGTACGTCCCATGAAGAAAGGGGTTTACCGCGTGTCGGTGCTCGGGGATGGCACGACCGAGGTGACGGTGCGGAACGGCGAAGCCGAAATCTTTACGCCGCAGGGCACAGAGCGGCTGAAATCCGGCAAGACGCTGCTTGCTCGCGGTACCTCCGCCGATCCCGAGTTCCGTACGGCCGAGGCAATTCCGATGGACGATTTCGACCGTTGGAACCAGAGCCGCGATCGAGACCTGGAACGGAGCGAAAGCTATCAAAATGTGAGTCGGGACATCTACGGCGCAGAGGACATGGACGGCCACGGCCGGTGGATCAACTCGCCGGAGTATGGCCGAGTTTGGGCACCGACGACCAGCGTCGGCTGGGCGCCCTACCGCAACGGTCGCTGGAGTTGGATCGACTACTACGGCTGGTCGTGGGTGAGCTACGACCAGTGGGGCTGGGCGCCCTATCACTATGGTCGTTGGTACAACCAGGTAGGCATTGGTTGGTGCTGGTGGCCGGGTCGTTCGAATGCCCGCCACTATTGGAGCCCGGCGCTGGTCGGCTTCTTCGGCTGGGGCGGAGGAGGCGGTTTCGGCGGCGGAATCGGCGTTGGATTTGGGAACTGGGGCTGGGTGCCGCTGGCGCCGTTTGAGACCTATAACCGTTGGTATGGGAGCCGCTACTATCGTGGCTACCGAAATGGGAATTTTGGTAATAACATCAACATCACCAATATTAACGTGACCAATGTCTATCGGAACGCGCGCTTCGACAACGGCGTGACGGTAATCAACGGGCGCGACTTCGGACGGGGATCGGTAAACCAAATCCGTTACGACCGAAAAGAACTGAACAACGCTTCGTTTGTGCGGGGCCAACTGCCGGCCACTCCCGACCGGGAAAGCACCCGCTGGAGCGACCGGGCGGCCAGCGGTCAAGTGGGATCGACGCGCGGCGACGACCGGTTCTATAGCCGGGGCCAGCCCTCTAGGATCGACCGGGTTCCGTTCGAAAACCAGCGGACGGCGATGAGCGAAGTTTCGCGCCGGACGTTTGGCAGTGAGACCGCAAACCGCACGCCGACCGAAAGCCGAGGCGGCACATCCGGCGGTGGTGGCAACATAATGGAGCGGGGCGGAGCCCGCCCCGAACAACCCGCCGAGCGGCGTGGCGATACGGTCCGGAGTGGCGGTGGCGACACCGACGGATGGCGGCGGTCGAGCGATGGCGGAACGCGCGCCGTCGCTCCTTCGACCCCCGGCGACAGGATCCGTGGGGGCGGGGAATCGGTGACGCGCGGAGAATCGAACCGCGGCGGGGATACCGGCGGATGGCGGCGCTTCGGGGATGCCTCGACACCGCGTAACGACACAGGTGCAACGGGCGGCGCGACGCGCGGCGAGATGAACCGGGGCGGCACAACGACTCGCGGGAACGATACCGGCTGGGGTCGCTTTGGCACCACCCGAGCGGACGATGCGGGATCCCGCAATCAGACGATCCCCGACCGGGGCACGACCCGCGGCGGAGACACGGGCCGGAGCACGGAACGGCAAACGATTCCGGATCGGGGGAGCCGCGGCGGCGACTTTGGCCGGAGCACGGAACGGCAAACGATTCCGGATCGGGGGAGCCGGAGCGGCGACTTTGGCCGGAGCACGGAACGGCAAACGATTCCGGATCGGGGGAGCCGGAGCGGCGACT